>ERZ1034897.11-NODE-11-length-131691-cov-31.798254_pt1 | contig 131691 bp, 127 predicted proteins | sample MGYA00520629_ERZ1034897 | MGnify/ENA primary metagenome ERZ1034897 (study PRJEB33766, sample SAMN09781789) | gut metagenome | biome: gut microbiome | host: Homo sapiens | place: Madagascar | study: EMG produced TPA metagenomics assembly of the PRJNA485056 data...
CTCCTGGAGAATCTTTTATTATTCTAAGATCCTCCGGAGAAAACATCACAACATTAAAATTTCCAAATAATTCGCCTATTTTTTTTATTTTTATTTTTAGTAATGGAATAAAATTAAATACTAATGTATAATAGTTCTTTACAATTTCATTTTTATATTTTGGAATAGGTTTAAGATGTTTATTTTTCAACCAAAATAAGATTTCAGGTTTACACCAACTACCGCCAAACCAATGTATAGTATGTTTATCTTCTTCAATACATTCTGGTGTAAATTGTTGACCAAATTCAAATGGTATAAAATATCGTTCAGGGTAAATTACAATATCTTTTGTTTTAATAATACATTGTTTATTCTTTTCAGGAAATGTGCATAAATTATATTTTTGCACCAAAAATTTTTCAAATATTTGTGGCATTGTAAAAATTGGTTCATTCCATATATCGCCACTATAAAAATCTAATACTGATTTTAAAAAACTATTATGTTTTTCAGCTCCTAAAATAGCTGGTTCTGTATAATTCCAAGTTCCACTTGATTGAATTCCCACAAAAGCTGGATTTTTCAAAAATTTATCAAATGTTTTTAAAACTGAAACATCTGTATCCAAATAAATTCCTCCATTATCATATAAAGTTTTGATACGAATATAGTCAGCAACATATGCCCACATTTTTTTATCATACACTGCTTTAAACCATTTATTGTTTTGTAATTCAGCCTGAAAATCGAAATATTGTTTACTATCTTCATTAATTTCTATAATTTCATAATCTTCACAAACTTGCCTCCAAGATTGTATACAGGCTAGGACATCTCTTTTTTTAGGATCATTAACACCCCAAACATAAAAAATTTTCTTTGGTATCATTGTTTTTTCCTTTATTTATTGTTCCATTTTTCTAAAATCCAAGAAGATGAATTGGCTTTGTTGTCGCCTCCGCCTCCGACGCCGAAAGCCAAATCCACCTGACATTCTTTGCATGTTGCGGTTTCCGGAATATTATCCTTGCCGCGATCGCCGCCATTTGCAAACACAAGATGCGCATCAGGATATTTGGCGCGGGCTTTACGAATTCCATCAGACGCAGAGTTATCGGAATCATCAAATTCCAACACATCTATCACGCCTTTTAAATTTTCTAAAATTGCCAAACGGGTTTTGATATTGTGGAAATTCTTACCTTTTTTACGGCACAGCCACGCATCGGAATTAGCCAAAACAATCACGCCGTCCGAATTGGCTGCCGACTGCTTTATCATTTCTATATGCCCTTCGTGTATCGGGTCAAACCCGCCGCTCACTATGTAATATGTTGTCATCTTATTCCTCTAATGTAAAAATTTGTAAAATTTGAGTTTATTGGGCAAAGATAAACCGCGATAGCCTATCTTTTGCTCCTGATATAGTCTTTGCAGTTCGTTTTTTGCCTGCTCCATAAGTTTGACGTTTTTTGCCCGTAAGGTGCTGTTCATCAACATTTTAACGGTTCTCGATATCCTTGTTTTTTTTACCAAACGCCACAATTCTGGATAATTTTGCTGATAAAACTCATGAACCAATTCTATTCCTTGCACATAATCTTGCAGTTTTTTCTCATCAAATGGACTGCGCATAATCGAAATATTATCAGTTTGATAACCATATAGCTGTGCTTTTACATACGCCAATTTTTGTGCCTTGGCAAAAAGACAGGTGTTAAAAATCCAATCTTCAAAATATAAACCTTTGGCAAAACGAAACTCACCAATAAATGAACGTTTGTACAACTTGTTCCATACATTGAATTTTAGATAATTAGATTTTATCAGTAATTGTTGCAGCGGATTAGCAAAAACCTGTACATCAGTATTTTGAGATTGTTTCAAGACTGTTTCATCAGTTACTTTAATAAAGTTGCAATTCACAATATCGCTGTTTGTCTCTTCCGCCGCAGTAACTAAAGTCTGTACAAAAATAGGTGCAACAAAATCATCACTATCTACAAAGGCTATATACTGTCCATCTGCCACGTCTAAACCGCGATTACGCGCTTCGGAAAGTCCTCTATTTTCTTGAGTAATGACTTTTACACGGGAATCTTGAGCGGCAAACTCAGCTAAAATATGCGCCGAATTATCGGTTGAACCATCATTAACGCAAATTATCTCAATATCTTTCATAGTTTGCCCGCAAACGCTTTGCAGACAGCGTGTCAGATATTTTTCAACATTATAAACTGGAATAATCACCGAAACTTTAGGCATCGTTTTTACCCCATAAAGCTTGTTTAAGTTCAGGTGTTTGATTGATGTAATTATAAAGCGAAAAGATAGACATTCCCGTGTCTTGAGCAACCTGTCGGCGTGTCATTCCGGCAAGCAGTTTTTGCTTTATCTCCTCTTCTTTGCCGCTCCATACATACTTTTTATTTTTACGGCCTGCCCGTCCGAGTTTACACCCTTGAGCCTTTTTATAAGCTAGTGCTTGCTTTGATGTAATTGAAATAATGCTATTCATTATATCTGTGGCAATTTTTAAGCCATCTAAAATGTTTATATCGCCACTATTCAGCTGTATATTTTCATTTATGCTGATAATTTTCAAACCTTTGGCAAATAAAACCTGCAAATTATCCTTAATTTGAGCCAGAGTTCCGCCAACGCTAACGATATTGGCAAACAGCACATCGTGTCCGCCTGTTTGTAAACATTCTGCCAGCTGCGACACATTGTCATAGGTGTAAAAAGTATCTATAGTCAATCCGTTAGCTTGCGCGTATTCACTAATAGTCTGACGCTGTGCCTCGGTATCAACATTCTTTTTATTGTTATTTATATAGCCAATTATCATTATACAAAAACCACCGTTTATTTATAGTATTTTATATAAATTTTTGTGTAATAAAAAAATCTAGGGAAAACATAACTTTAGGGTTGATAATGATTTTTTTATGATATAAAAGAAAGTATGTAAAATAAACGGTGGTTTTTGTAGATTTTTCACAACATTTAATAACAAAAAAAAGAGCCTCAGTTGAAGCTCTTTTTTGTTTGCCGTGTAATTAGCTAAATTAATCGGCAATAGTCAAATTGCGCTTGCCGGCTAAAGACTCTTGAATGAATTTTATTTGTTCCATAATCATTTCATTGTCTTTATATTTTTCCGCCGCTTGCGCTACACGCTCTTCAAATGTTCCATTAGAACCCTTGAAAATAAACATAAATGCACGGGTGCAAGATTTAATAACGCTCTCTTCCATGCCGCTGCGTTTCAAACCAACAACGTTCAAACCACGTAAACGCGCCGGCATACCATTGGCAATACCAAACGGAATAATATCTCGCGATATGCCAGAAACGCCGCCAACCATAGCTTTGCGCCCAATATGCACAAATTGATGCACTGCGCAGTTGCCGCCCAAGATAACTCCGTCGCCCAAATGAACGTGACCACCGATTACAGCATTGTTGGTCATAATCACATTGTTGCCAACCACACAATCGTGCGCAACGTGCGAGTTAATCATAAACATACCGTCATCGCCAACAATGGTTGTCAGATGTTCTTTCGGCGTACCGGCGTGCATAGTCACATTTTCGCGGATAACATTGCGCTTGCCGATAATCAAACGCGCACCAGGCTGAAATTCATTGCCGTGATCCTGCGGTCCGCAGCCGAGTCTAGCCCCCGGAAAAACAACAGTTCCTTCGCCGATTGTGGTATCGCCGTAAATTGTAACCTGCCCCAGCAAACGTACGTTTTCACCGATTTTAGCTTGTGAACTAACCCAGCAGAAAGGACCAATTTCTGCGCTGTCTGCAATTTGTGCACCGTCTTCAATAACGGCAGTAGCATGAATTTTTGCCATATTTTTATTCCTTTTATTATTTAAAATAACCTTGTTGTCTGTCAGATTAGACGCTAGACCGACAGATTGCAACACACAAAAAGTTACATTTTATTTCTTTTGTAAAACACAAACAAAAAAGCCATCTGTTCCGGTTAACAGCGGTGAACATTTCAGCCAACGCGTTTCCGCAAACGGATAATTCTGTTCCAATTTGCGTTCCCACAAATTTTTCATATTAACCGGCGAAAATTCTGGATATTTTTGTAAAAACGTTTCTATACGCCGTTCATTTTCTTCGGGCAAAACCGAACAAGTCATATAAATAATACGCCCGTTATCCGCCACATGCTTGGCCGCAATATCCAAAATTTCGGTTTGCGCCTGCTCAATGGCTTTCAGCTGTTTTGGCATCAAGCGATATTTTGCGTCCGGCGAACGCCGCCATGTGCCGCTGCCCGAACAAGGGGCGTCCACAATAAAACGGTCAAACTTATCAGCCGCGCCTATTTCTTGAATAATTTTGATGTTTTTAATCCCCAAACGCTCTGCCCGCGCCTTTAAGCCATCCATACGGTTAAAGTTTTTGTCATGCGCGTAAATCAAGCCATCGTTATGCAAAATAGCTCCAAGCAATAGGCTCTTGCCGCCTCCGCCGCAGCAATAGTCTATAATACGATGATTGCTGCGCACATCGCAAAGAATCGCCCCTAGCTGTGAAGCTTCGTCCTGAACCTCGATATCACCGTTTTGATACGCCACGCAATTTTGCAAATTAACTCTTTCGGCCGAACGCAAACCATAGGGAGAATACGGTGTAAAAGAAAAAAACAATCCTTCTTTCTGCAGCTTGTTTTTAGCTTCTTCGCGGCTGATAAAATTGGCTCGAATATCGGCAGGTGCCGTGGTATTCAAACTTGCAGCCAAAGCTGAATCACCAATTTTTTCATACAGCCATTTCGGACATTCTTTTTCTATATATTCCGGATAAACTTCTTGGCTCAAATGCGCCAATTTTTCTTTTTCTGCTTTGGTTACGGGCTTCAAACCATATTCCGAGCCATCAGCCACCAAATCCATATCTTCATCCTTGAGATACGCCAACAGCAGCATACGAGGCTCACAACAACCGCAATCAAATTCCAACCTGCTGCGATGTCGAATAATATCCCACACCATATTGGTGATAAACTTACGGTCTTTAGAACCTATATATTTGCGATTACGCAGATATTCTTTCAAAATATTGTCAGCAGGATACTGATCCTGAAAAACCTTGCTAATTACCTCTAAAACAGCTTGATATTTGGCGCTTAATTGCATTTAACTTCTCCTTGTGCCGTTACTATAAACAAAAATCCCCGCAAAAACAATATGTTTTTACGAGGATTTTTATTGCCGCTATTTCCATAAAAACAGAGGCTTTTTGGTAACATTATTATCTACTTTGCAATGAAACGACAGCATCAGCACTGTTTTTTCTAACAAAGTTTTGTGCGCCGCGCTAACCGCTTTAGGCGTATCATCCGGCTCAATCACCGTAAGATGCGGATCTAAAAGCTGAAAATCAGTTAATGCTTTTTTACCCAATTCAGTCAGGGCAAAAACCACATTATCGCAGACAACACCCAACACTAAATGACACTTGTCAGTATCAACTTTGGAAGCAAGTTCCAATTTGCCACTGCCGTTGCTATAAAAAATCAACTGGCACGGCGTGTTAATAAAACCGTCCATAATCATAAAAATTTAGAGTAAACAACTTAAGATTTCCAAACCAAAATCGGATAGCGAGCCGTGTCTTTTGCAACTTTGCAATATTGCGCCAAAACCTCTATTGTTTCTGTCACTTTTTGAGCCGACATCAATTTACAGCGTTGTTCAAAGGACATTTGAGGCAGCGGCTCCAATTTTGCATTATTGAAAAAAGTACCGCACATTACACTACAGGCTAAAGAGTTGATAGCATAGGCATAGCCCTCATATTCAAAGCCTAAAATTGCATAGCTTTCACTCTCTTCAATTTTTTTTACACGCTCAACTGTGATATCTTCACTATTGAAAACAAGCAAAGCACAAGGAGCTTCAATAAAATGTTTATCCATAAATATAATATAAAGTTAATAATTAGAATTTGTGTTAATTCTACACTTTTTTATTTTTTTGTCAAGTTTATTAACAAAAAAAACTGCAGAATCTTTTAACGATTCCACAGTTTTTTATAATCTATTACTCAGGCAATTTTACTAAAGCAAAACGCACAAAACCATTGCTGTCATAGCGGTCATGAGTATAATAGCAGCCTTTCAGCATATCAAACGTATGAACATTATCACGCCCCTGCTCTTCACAAGACCAATACCAGCCGTCAAGCCAATCATCGGCGGCCACACCATGAATATGCAAAAACTCAATAGTTTCTTTGAATTGAGACTTTGCCACATAGCAATCACCTAAATCATCCTCCAGCGGCAAGGAAATTTTCCACTGCTGAGAAATTACTTTTTCCTGATGAATGGCGTGCGACCAATCGCTGAAACCAGAATTTTTGAGAGCCACAAAAATATTGCCGCACTGGACACCCCAAAGATTTTCGCGATTTGCCAATTCTAACTCCGAAGAGATTTTCACTTCTCCGGCCTTGGTTATATAAACCAACGGACTGGGAGATTTAACCTTAATGTCAAAATTGCTTTCCATAAAAACAAAAGTTTAAATTAAACAATGTGATTTGTTACAAAATAATCGTAAATTAATAATGCTTGATTGGTGATTAGCATATAGTTTTTTATTTTTTTGTCAAGTTATATCACACATTATTTATAAAAAGAAAAAAGCAGAGAGTTTTTTACTCCCTGCCTTATAATTTCATTTTTTTGCAATCTTGATAAACGGCTATTTTCCGCCAGTTGCTCCACCAAAAGCTTTTCCTACAGATTCAATTGTGCTGTTCAAGTTATTCCAGCCGCTTTGGCGCGCCGCCGTTAAACGATTTTCAACATCTTTGTTCAAATCATATAAATTAGCTTGATTTTGATAACCGGAAATCGAACCTTCCAGCAAAGCTTTAATCTGTTCAATATAATTCATTTGCGCATTATTATTGAAATTGGCGCTGTTGATACTATTGTTCAAACTCTGCGTATAGGCGTTTTGCCCCGCCGCCACACTTTGATAAGCCGCCTGATTTAGCGCCTCGTTTTGTTTTTGCTGCAAATCGTTCATCGCGCGCTGATAAGCCTCACTTCCAACACTCAGGCCTTTATTGGCCAAGCTTGTTTCCAAATCGGACGTTTGCTGTTGATATTGCGGTGCAAGTTTGTCGACGGCCGATTGATAGGTGGCGTTTTCCGCTCTCTGGCGCGCCTCGTCCGAACCATTTACCGAAAATTGATAATTTGGCATATTATTTAGATTTTGGCTCATATTCTGCGCCTGTTGCGTCATATTTTGCAATGTTTTGTCATAGTTTGACGTGTCATAATTACGCAAATAATCCAAATAATTTTTTTCATAGCCATATTGGCTGGTTGAAGCATTGCCAAAAATTTTTCCTACTGATTTACTCATTTATTTTCTCCTTTTCTTTTATCCATTTACATTCATTTTTCAACATACCAAAAATACAGCAATCCTCTCCGTTGTCGCGGTAGGCTCTGAACATTCCTTCTTGCTGAAACCCAAGTTTTTTCACAAAATTAAGGCTGGACGTATTGCTCTTATTGACCAAAAGCGAAATACGCTTGCAGCCAAAAACCTCAAACGCCATACCAAACATAATCCTTAACATTCTCCTGTTGCACCAGCGCTTATCCACACTATAAACAGTCCACCAAATTTCTTGCTGCGGTCGATAATCATGAAAAATCAATCCACCGATAAGCTCTTCATTCAGCCTAAACCCAAATGTAATGTGATCGGTAATCCAGTTTTCATCATAATTCAGCCCCTTGCAAATCCATCTCGTAATAACATCGTTTTTATCTGGCACAATTTGATAGTCCATACTCATAGCACCCCGCTTCCAAGCTCATAACGAATGCCGGTTTCATACCATTCTATCAAGTTGCCCTTGGTCTTGGTTTTGAACACCACGCTGGCCTTGTATCCGGTAGCTGAATTGGCTATCCATTGACTGCGAATAGAAGTGCTGTCGGCCGCGCCCCATTTTATACCCAACCGATTAGCCGAACTAGACCACTTTGTTTCATTCCATTTATGCAAATTTGAATCCGTTAAGTTTTCTTGATAATCAACATTACGGCTTTCCATATCCATATTGGTATAAATAACCAAGGAGTATCCGGAAGTTGACTTGGTCCGCGGATTTAACAGCTGAATTTTTTTGACACAACCGCTGCCCAAAGCATTATAGGCCTGCTCTACGCAACCGCTGATTTCCATGCCGTTATCGGAATAGCCTTCATCAAACAAAAACACGCCTTTGTCAGAACCAAAATAAAGCCTTTGGCTATATATTCCCCAACAATGCGCGCGGATTCCGGTAAAACGGCACCATGCACCGGTGTTGACATTGATTACGTGCTGTTCGTATTGATTAGAAACCGGAACATTAAACAATCCATAGCCGCCGCGGCTGTAAATCAGCCCTTGCCAACCATAACGTTTCAAATTACGCGAGGTTCGCGATAACACCAAACCTCTGATGGCGTCGCTAAATGCTATTTGCGATGAATTAGCTTGTTCTAATGGCAAAGCTTTTGATAAAGGAATATATCCATCTTCCGAAATAATCACCACATCTCCTTGATACGGCACCAAACAATCATAACCAATCGGCCGGCTGATTTTATATGAACCGCGCAGCTGCCAACTACCGGCATTATTAATATCCGAACCGGTATAAACCAATGCTTCTCCTTCTGAGGTGATAAACACTGTCAAATCGTCTATGCCCTGTCCGCCGTCCTGTGTCCAATTGGCGACCGCAATCAGTTCTCCGCCAAAACGCGCGACTTGCGCCAAATCAAAACAATTCAATTCACCGGATATATTTCCGGCAGTCGACGGATACCAAACTTTGAGTGAACCACTTTCAACAAACCATAATCGTTGTTTAGATAGCCCGATGTTGACAATGCGGATTGGATTAAGTTTTTCGGCGCTAAAACCCCAATCTTCAAAATGTTCGGCTCCACTCTCATCTTGATAATAAACCTTGGGTAAATCGCTGCCATTTACAAAATACAGATAATTTTTATATTGCTGTGTGCGGCAATAACTGTTTGAAAATTTTATATCTTTATATGTGTAAACATTTTTGCGAGAACTAATGTTATAAGCTTTACCGCCGGAAACAGCTAAAAAGTAGTTACTATCTCCGGCTTTGTATTCAGCTAATGTACAAACTTTTTCAGGCAATGAAACATAGTCAACATACCCTTTGCGCAACGCTACTTTTGTATCAAGCGGCATATAATTATCCATAGTAATGGCATATTCTGGCTCCATATCCGCCAAACTATCGCGAACATTAAGTCCTTTAATCGGCGCCGGCAAATTGTAGCTTATAGATTTATTGCCCCGTGCTGCTAACTTTAATTTCATTGATTGTTACTCCTCCCAAACTTTGGTTTTCTGTCTGATACGCCAAATTTATATTGGCTGCCGCCCGTTCAGAGCCAAAACGCTTTTTCAATTCTCGCTGAAACTCATCGTATTCTTCGCCATAATCCAAACCGCTGCGCTTCAGCCAACGCCACAAGATGTTCAGTTTTACCAAATATTCATCAAAAATCGGCACATCAGTATTTGCCGTCAGTACGCTTTTTTCTTCAAATGTATCAAAATCCCAAACAATCCCGTTGGAGCGATATTGAAACACAATCCTCAAGCCACCGGCCGGAGGTGTTAAAAACACAAATCTTCCGTTTTGGATTTTAAATTTTATCCCATTGCCGGGGCTGAAAAAATATTTTTCCCGCATCCATTGTTCCGGCGTAATCGCGCCGATAATCCGTTCTTTGCTGTCTTTTATAAAAATTGTATTATTCAGCAAACAATAAAAATCCGGCAAAAATTCAGATATCGGATATTGAGTGCGTCCTTCAACCGTACGCAAACACCCTTCTTTGGTTAGTTCCTGCCAATCGCCGTAACGCAGCAAACTATCCAGCGCCGATTTTGCCACACTCAGAAAAATACTTTCCTGCTGACTGTTTTTATCAAACAAATTCACCGGACGTTTTGTGGCGGCCAAATCTGCCACTTCACTGCATATTTCCAAAATGGTCTTCATTATTTTCCTCCGTTATGACTAGGAGCATTTTTCTTGCGCTCTGCATTCAAAGCGCGCTGCACAACCGCCAACTGTTCACGCAGTGCCTCAATTTCTCTTTCATATTCAAGTTCTTTTTTAGCAAAATCATCTAACACTTTGTTGTTATTTGATTTTTCTAAAAACATTTGTGCTAAAATGTGTTCATCTTGCAAACCCAAACTTTGCACTTTGTCAAAGTCAAGTTCAGCCAGAGTTTCAACCGTAAATACCCCACGACTTTTGCATGTAGCAATTTCTGCCGCCGTCAAAAATGCAAATTGTTCCAAAGGCGTACCTTTTTCCACCTGCTTTTTAGAAAGTTGATACAGGGCATATTCTTTGGGAAAACGTCTGATTTTTTCGGCCGTAGCTGGTTGATTAAACACTTCGGTATTATTATCCTTTAGGCGAATTTCAACATAAGTCACATTTTTGAAAACCGGCAGCCCATTATCAGCCACCATATTAGTTTTTACGGCTTTATCATAAAATCTAGCCGCCACATTTTTTTCACTTTCTCCCTGTTTTATAACTTGCTGAAACAGCGCAAAATCCATATCCATAACTATTCCTTTCTTTTTTATATTTTTCTATAACCTTTTGAAAGGGAGCAATTAAATTAATCACTCCCTTTCAAAGCAAAAGATTATTCTGCTGTATTAATCAACACGCCTTGAACCGCCGCGTTAGACATGGTCAAGTTACCGGCCCAACCAATAATGCGGTATAACGCATCTTGATTTATAGACATTCTGTCACCGCCGATGATTTTCATATTACGGTCTTTATGAGTGCGCAAATAAATGTAGTTTGTGTTCAAAAAGTACATATGTTTTTCTGGACAATGTCCACCCTGACCACCGTCAAAAATCACATCAGCCCCCTTAAATTTTAGGCTGGTAAAACCGGCGTCTGCCATTTTTGGATCAGAAAAGCGCTGCATTGCCGACAAAGATTCATCAAACAATGTATAAAGAGTGTCATCGCACACAATCAAATCCGGTTTGTCGGAATTGCGGCAGCATTTGTGATACAAAGAGTTCATCATCTGACGAATGTTGGAAGAATTTATGCTAGCACTAACTGATTGATTGCGCCAAAATTCATTTCCAGACGCCGAACGGTCTATACCGCCAACAGTGCCGGAAGCAGGATCATCGGCCACCAACAAAGCCAAACCGCCGATTTCTTTGCCGGAAGAACCTGTACCATCGCTGAACAAAGCGGCAGACATCTGATTGTTCAAAGTTTTTTCAGCATTGGAAATGCGTTTTTCCAACAAATCCATAATTTGCTCAGATCCGCTGTTCATCAACAGTTCTTCGCCGGAAATAGCCACCGGAACAGCGCAAAGCTTTAAGGCGTATTCAGCAGCTGTAAACAATTGTTTCGGAGTGTAGTTTATGGTGTCATAACCAGAATACCACACCATATCGCCCTCGCCGTATTCCAGCTCTTCCAAAATTTTGGAACCGCCGGTCAGCGGACGCATTTTGCCTTTATCTTTCAAACGTGTAAGCAACGCGTTGTTTTTAGAAATGTTATCAGCCATTTCTTTGGAACGGTTTTCTAAAGTTACGGTAAATACTTCATTGTAATTTTTATTTGACATTTTTTTATCCTTTTAAATTTTTTGTTAATCTAAAAAAGCGGCCATATTTTTTTCAATCTCTTCCCTTAAAGTCAGAGGTCTTTCAGGCGCTTTTGCTTTTCCTTTTGGGGAAAATGACGCTTTCTGCGCTTTTTGCGCTTCATTTGCGTCAGAACTGATTTTTTGGGCAATCAGCTCCTTTCGGACATCGGCGTTGAGCCAAACCGCCTGTTTGTAGGCGTCTTCAAAACTCGCGGCCAATCCGCTTTGCAGCAAAGTTTTCATTTGATTGTAAACAGTTTCAAAATATGGATACAAACGGCGTCCGTTTTCGTCTTTTTGCAAACCAAATGTTTGTAATCTGCTGTTAAAATCATTTGTTTGGCTTTGCTGTAAATAGTCTTTAAGACTGTGAAAACTTGCGTCTAGTTCTGTCAGTCTTTTTAAAATTCGGTCAGTTGTTTCACTTTGCGGCGTTTGAGCAAACTGGGCTTTTACCTTAAAAACCTCGGCGATAGCATTTAAGGTTTCCGCCGGATTTTTATGAATTTGCTCGTCGATATAAACCAAACCGCTCAGCCATTCTTGCAAACTATGAACACCCTCTTCGCCGCAACGCTTTTGCAAAACATTGTCAAAACTATGCAGCCAATTTATCAGCTCCAATTTTGCCGATACTTCTTTGCGTTCGGCCTTCAGAGTTTCTTCTCGTTTGCTTAAATAATTTTGCCATTTTGGCGAAAGTTCTCCGAACGCCGCCGCATATTCCGGTTCAAAATCTGCAGGAGCCGGCAAAGGAGCCGCCTCGGTATTAGTTTCTGCAGTTTCAATTTCCGGAATTTTTTCGGTTGTTTTTTTATCAGGCTCAAACAAGCCCAAGAGCTTGAACTGACGTTCAATTTCTTTTCTTAAATCACTCATTTCCATATCATCCTTTTGTAGTTATAAAGAAAATCGGCAAACAATGACTGCCGCCGTTCTCTTTCTTGTTGATTGCGAATATTTTGATAATATTCGGCTGAATAGTCGCCGGCCAGAGCTAAGCCCGTGGCGCGTAAATACTTGTCAACGTCCGCGACCGAAGACGCGACAGATCCGTCCGGAAGAAGCACATCTTCCGCGAATTGCTTGCTGATGTAGGTCATCATATTTCTCCAAATTTCGGATATAAAAAAACGCCTTGTTTTTATATCAACAAAGCGTTTTGCTTCATAAAGCCAATGATTATTTTTTTATAGTTTTCCAGCGGCTTTTTTCTGCCGATTTTCATCTGTTATCGGCACGCATCCGGTTTGGTTGTTCCAACTCAAACAATCATCACGGCAGATTTTTTGCACTGGGTCATAGATTTTTCCAATATCCAAGCAATAGGCTTGTTTATCAAAAAACAAATATCCGGCAAAACCAATAACCGCCAAAACGATAAATGCTGCTGCAAAATAAAATACCCGTTTCATATATTTTTATTCCTTAAATAACCTACCTATAGTATATTTCCAAATCCACCAATCGCCATAATCCAACCATAGATAGCGATATAGCAGACAATGCAGCTGAAATACTAAATACATAATATCAACTCCGCACAAAAAATAACTTATATAGGCGCATCTTGATAAACAAAATAAGCCGACTAACGGAATATATAAGCAAGGTATTAAATGCACAAAAATTGTTGCTAAAATATCTGCCGTTTCAAGTGTATCAGGATCTATAAAGTAATGTATTGAGCCTTCAGTCACTAAAACAAGTGATATTGTTAAAAAGCACCAAAATACATATTTAACTGCTTTATAATCCAATGTTTCAGTTATCATTTTAAAGATGCACTCCCTAAAGTCCACAAAACCTCATTTCCGGTACTTATTATTGAAAAAAGATTTTGATTTGTACAAAATAAAAAATATCCTGTAGCCAAGCCTATATATATAAATTTAATTCTGCGTGGCACAAAGAAAAACGAAACAAATAATAAGGCTAACACAATACTATAAAATAAAATTTTACTCATATCCATCTCAATTTCTTTCTTTCATTCTTCACAGCACCAATAGGTTGCATTAAGCATTATCAATCAACTATTTATAAATTGCAAGTTATTTTTTACCAAAATCATCACGATATTTTACAATCAACGGAATATTTTCCTGATATTGTTTCAAAATCGCACCAAAATAAGGCATTTGGAATCCTAAATCTATGCACCCTGCTGAACCTAATGTGTTTCCGCCATGAACATAAAACCCACCACGTCCAAATGTATAAGTATCCTCATTAGGTGTTATTGCAATACGTTGATTACCCCAGCTTTGAGGTTTATTCATCCAATCATATCGCCCACCTTCTTTAGCTTTATTTTTATCATACATCTCAAAATTATCATAGTTTAGCATATAATTACCTTCCGGTATAGGTCCGTAATTTTTTAACATAGTTGATTCCAAATTTTGTGCAGCAGAATTACCAGATTGAGCCTGATATTGTCCTATCAGCTTACCATTATTTCTAACATAAAAATTATAACCGTCAAAAGTTGCTCTTAGACCAGAGTTTTTACTCCACCAATCTGGATCACTTTGTGCTTTAGATAATATTTCCAATTCTTCCTCGCTTCTTTCCGGAGCAAGTTCATTGTCGCTGTAAGCGTTTTCATCTTCCGGTTCCGGCTGTGATGGAGCATTAGAAACACGTCCATAAGCCTCATCTTCCGGCAACCAGCCATAAGCTTCGTTTTCACGTACCATTCTTGGTCCATAAGTCATTTTATTTTCTCCTTTTTCTTTTAATTAAATTACCATTTATCATCAGTGGAATTTTTAGCGCGAAACATACTTTCTATGCTGTCGCCCGGCAGACGTCCGCACTCTTCGTCCGACCGGTCAAAAACCGGTTCGGCAAAAGTCAGCGCCAAAGCATCCGCCATATCCGGCGACTTGCCCAACCGCTTTTTAATTTCTTCTTTTTCTTCCAGCTGCAAGCGCCCGCGGCTGTCATATTTTTTGTTAACGGCGCAAAGCTCATTTGCCAAATTTTCATCATTCGGCAGTTCAACCTTTTGCTCGCCGCTCAGCCATATCCGCAGCTCGTCCCACATTTCAGCGCGGCGGTTATGATAGCGATCGTCTGCCAACGCCTTGGATCCAAACATTACCGCTCGCACAACTCGCTTAAAACCGCGGTCGTTCAAAATATCCACCACGCCGCCGCCCACACCGCCGGCATCTATAAACACTCGCGCCGGCTTATATTGGCGGATAAAAAAAGTGGCTCGATTTGCCACCTCAACATTATCCAAACGGGCATAGCTTTCAAAAAACAAACATTTTCTTCCGCGCCGAAAGCAAAACACGCTTTTGTCATCGCCGAAACGCGCCACATCCAGCCCGATAATCAGCGGAGAATACGGATTTTCCAGCTTGGTTTCAAACGCCCGACGCACCAATATAGGCGCAATCAGCTTATGACTGCCAACCGCAACCGGTGCGCCAAGCCAAATATGTTCATAATCTTCAGGACTTTCTTTTTGACACTTTTGCGCCAAATAACGCATTTCTTCCGGACAAAACGGATTATCTGTATAGTTGACCTTAACAACTAAAGTCCGTTCATCGGGATTTGCTCCGACAGCCAACCAAACAGGGTCGTTTTCTTCTTCTCTGTTCATAGAAATCCAAATTTCCGAACCGGATTTACGAATTGTCGGGTCCAAAATCTCCCAGCTTTTTTTACTGATTTTCTGCGCTTCTTCCAGCCAAACAATATCAATTCCCTCCAGTGATTTTATATTATTTGAATCCTGCTCGCGCAGCCCCTTAAATATAAAAACCGTGCCGCTAAGCTGATTTACAATCTTTGTTTCGCTGATTTTATAATCACTTAAGTCATAAAAGTTAATGCGGTCGTTCAAAAGTTTATGAACAGAATCCTTAATACTATCCTGCACCTCGCGCATACAGGCAATCCGCAGTTTTTTCATTCGTCCCAGCAAAAGCAAACTATCGGCAAAGGCATACGATTTTCCGCCGGCACGCCCGCCGTAATAAAGTTTATAGCGGCGTTTCAGTTTCATCAGCGGTGCAAAGATTTTTGGTATTCTTGCTATCATTCTGTTTGTCATTTACAAAATCCACTAATATTTTTGTTAAGTTTTCTGCCGACTGCGCATCTTCTTTATCTGTTTGCATAGCGGCAATTTTACATTTCAACTCTTCTGCTTTCAAAGCCAAATTGATATTACCCTCATCAACAGCCATTTGCTGCAAACGATTAAGCATATCTAAACTTTCGGCAAAAGAATACGCTTTTAGTTTTTTCTTAGCCATTACTCCTCCTATTCCACATCATTATAAAACAAATGGTTGCCGGTGATATAACACGGAGTTTTACCCACCGCCCATTGAGGCTTTATCTGCTTGGTATGATAAAACAAAGCGCCGTTGGTAAAATCGGCTAATTGCCCTGTTATCGCTCTTTTAGCAATCAGCAAGCACTTTTGAAATCCATAGGTGCTTATTGTTTTTTGGTGCAATAATTTATAATTAGGATCATTTTTATTCCAACAACTAAACTGAGCTTTTTTTAAACAAGTCTGTGCCACACTTGGAATTTTTTTGCCATTAAGCACATCGTAACCGGTAAACCATTTTTTTGCGTTGAACCTATTTATAATCACACACGCCACCGCCTCCAGTCCCTCATCACCTTCGCCCCTAGCTTCGCCAAACAGGGTGCGGGCTAAAATTTGTAAATCATCCATCGCTTTTTTTCCTTTTCATTTTGCTGTCAACTAAAAACTCCAAACGAGTTTTAATTTCGGTTAGCACTAAATTTTGCTGCGATTGTAAAACAGCCAGCGCATCAACTTTTCCATCACTGGTTTCACAATGTTTTTCTAAATTATTTAATCTGACTTCTTGACGAGCTTTCCACTCTCCCAATCTGACCAACGCCAAAATCAAACCCAAAAGCGACGAACAGCCGCTAATTACGCCCCAATCCATTTTTATTTCTCCTATTTTCCTAAAAATATAACTTTAACATATCCGGCAGTACCGTTTATAAGCGAAGCATTTTTCTGACAATCGCCGCCTTTTCCATAAGAACCATATATAGAAGCCCCACCGAAAATAGTGCCGGAAGTTGCTATTGTTCCAGGATTCCCAGCTCGATTAAGACTAGAAGAGATAACAGTATAACTCAATTTAGGCGTAGCACCTGCCGCGCCAGCTGTTTGGTCGGTTTTACCATTACTTCTTCCACCACCGCCGCCATAAGCATAACTATCTCCAAAACGAGAATTTCCTCCATCACCTACCTTCCCCGGATTGTCCTTTGTTGAATATATACCGGCTCCTCCGTTTCCAACCTGTACAGCATAATTTCCTTTTCCCAATTGGAAAACACAATCAAATCCAGAACCAGAACCACCTGAAGCCGTATTATGCCAACCTCTAATCAACTTTTCAGCACCTCCTCCGCCTCCGGCGATACAAATAACCCGATAACGTCCAGAGGTCTGAACATTAAGTGTTGTCGAAGCACCGCCCGACGCACTTTCATATATTGTTTGTCCGTCATTATAATATTTTTGCTCTAAAGACACGTTGATTGTTTGATTAGAATTTACGGTAACTGTTCCCGAAGTGCCGTAATAGCCATTTTTAGAAACTGTGTATGTAACTGTCGTTCCTTTTTTCACTTTAGTCTGATGCCCTAAGATTTTGCCAGTGCTGAAAGTAACCGTTGCATCTGCCGGTGCGGTATTTATGATTAATCTAACGCCGGAAGAATAAACTAACTGCGCACCATAATAAATTTCACCGATTTGACTGCCGCCATAATAAACAGCATCTATATTGCTTCCATCTATTTGAATACTCATCAGCTTTCCTTTACAAAATAAAATATTCCAGCGGAAGGGCTGCTAGGCAGCGCCGTAACCACTTGAAATTTTGACAACATAGCAACTAAATCTTGATTTACAGCAACAGTGTTTGCTGATAATGTCAGCCCATAACCAATGTTATAAAGAGAGCTTCCCAGCTGGTCCCAACCATCTTCGGTCCAAGCATAGTTCATGTCGGTTGTCAAAACATTATAAACATCACCAACTATCACATTTTCCGTAGGTAAATCCTCGTATTTTGCAACAGAACCGCACCATTTATAAATCGCAGCCAAAGACGCTTTAATCGTATTACAATCGTTTTTTATCTGTTCGCAATCTGATTTTAGGCTTTGAGCCAATTGGCTGTTGTTTTGGGCATTTTGGGCTTCAATTTGGGCTTGTTGCGCATCTTGACGCGTGTTATCAGCAAGTTCTTGCACATTTTGAGAAATTGTTTCTGCCTTAGCCGCAGCGCTTTCACTTCTTGCTGCATAAACAGACAACTTTTCTTGAGTAAAATCATCAATTTTGTTTAACACAACCGATGCAATATAATTATCTATCTGCGGTTTAGCTATTTTATCAACAGTTTCTTTCACAATAGGTTTGGCGTATTTGTCCGTATAACTTTTAATATCAGGCTTAATTGTGCCTTCAACATATTGCTGCACTTCATTTTGCCCCGATTTTATATAAAACAGCTGCATATCCAAGTCTACAACAACTTCATCCTGCCAATAAATTTCAACATTGGTCTGAATATTTGGATTTATCTGGATTAAAGCTTCATTTTCCATAATTTCCTCACTTTGTTACTTGTTTTGTTACACGAAAAACTCCCAACTGATTTACATTTGCTGGAAAAAACGTGTTTACAGTCCCATCTTCTGCGGTTATTTGCATATCAGTGACATATTCGCCTGCTTCCAGACCGGTTTGTGCCGGAGTTAAAACAAATGCGAATATTCCCCTAGAAGCATCAACAGGTTCAGCGTCCAAACTAAACATTAGCTCTCCGCTGTTTTTATCTCTTACCTGCATAACAATCTGCGATTTGGATAAATCTATGTTTTGATTATGTCTTTTAAAACACAGTCTAATAACAAATGTATCGCCCTGACGAACTTCTATAATATTTGCCGCCGGTATAATTTTACCTGTCATCTGCTATCCCTCCTTTTTTACTTTTATAAAATAATTAACCGCCTGATTAATTGGAGTAACATGCGACGAACTGCCATAAATCGCATTAGACCGACTGGCATCAAAGGTAAAATAATAGGCGCCGCCGCCATCGCCGGAACGAGTGTTACCAACCTTAGGATTCTCCATTCTGATAGCTCCAGTTGTTGGCGCTGCACCATATAAATAGCCGTCCTGAGGTTGCGATTGTCCGGTAATATTCGGCAATCCTTCTTTTTGAGTTGTATAAACATTATTTGCAGAATCTCCGCCCAAACCTCTTAAAAATTTTCCTCGGTAGTCCGGCAAATTGAATGTAGTAGAACCGTCTCCTGCTCCAAAATTTGTACCAATGAGAGCAAATAAATCGGCATATTTTGTACGGCTTACGGCTTGTCCGTTGCACAAAAACCAATTATCATGATTAGAACTTTTTAACGACACCTTGATATCTCCAACGCAAAACATTTTATTCAGCAGTTCAGTTATAAGTTTTTCTGAATTTTCTAACTGACTTTTGTTGACTGCATCGGTTGACATAGTGCCGTTTGCCATATTGCGAATTTGGAAACCTCCCATTTTTAACTCGCCTTTCATTGGTGTGCGTCCATCTTTCAATAAACATTCACTCAATCCGTCGGCAAAATTGTCATCTTCTTCGTCATGTCTGTCCGAAACAATATCTATTTCATTTTTTCTATCATCTTCCCAGCTATGCATTCTGGTAAACAATCCATTACTATCAAATGGCATTTTTCTTCTCCTAAAAAAGTTATAAAAAAAACGCTATAAAAGCGCCGGTTAATTTTTTGAAATTTTATTTAATTCACTTATTTTCTTTAAATTAAGCTCTTCGCGTTTGATTTGGTTTTGTTCGCGCTTAATAGCAAAATCCCTTTCCATTTTTTGCGTTTGAAAATCCAACATTTTATCTTCACTCGGTTTAATCGGCGTATCTGGAGCATTTAACTCCGCGCTGATTTTATCAAATACTTCTTCTAAGATATTTTCAAACTGTCGGGCATTATCCAAAGTGGCAACCGCCGCTTCAATCATTTTACGATATAACGGCAAAAGCGCCGGCTGCTGTGAAATCACGCCAAAAGACTGATTAACCATTTCATTTATATGCGAAATAACATTTAAGATTTTTTCTTCATTTTTATCATTGTCAAAACTTCCGTCAGTTTCCAATTCAATGGCCATACCGCGCAACTTTTGTGTTTTTAGCAATTCGATGGCTTGTTTTACCAATTCTGGATTTTTGCCATATTCTTCAGCCACAAACATAGCCAATGTATCCGGCGAAAATTGTTCGCAGATGATTTCAGCTTTAATCCGCAGCAAATCTTTCAAAAAACGCTGCATATCATTTTGCCGGTCTTGATTGCGCAAAGTTCCAAAGTTTGTTTTTTTAAGCACGGCGGTGGCTGTTTCCTGCGCATTTGAACTGCCGCGCATAATATCGCTGACGCCCGTAACTTCATAAATGGAATCAATTAAAACTTTTCGACGTTCCGCCAAAACCTGCAAGGTGTTTACATACTGCTCAATCGGTGCAAAATCAATAATTCCGTTGATACCGCCGGCATCTTTAAGCTTATCAAAATCATTTAAGGCGATTAAAGTGACGTCCTTATCCAAAATATTTGCCAATTCCGGAAAAGAACTGTCATAACAGCCGGAAACTTTCAAAGCCTGCATGGTTAAACGCATACGGCTATTGACTCCGTCCAACTCGTCCAACAAGCTTTTAATTTCGACATAATCCGGAACCGGAACAATTCCGTCATTGCACAGAGTAGACATAATTGGTTTTGGACAAGGAAAAAATCCGCTAAGATGTAAAGTATCTTCGTTAACCCGCAAAAAATCATTTGGATATTCCGGACTCAAATAATATATTTTATGAGTTTTCTTATCCCAAATTTCATAAACGGAAATACTTTTATCGGTAAAATTATGCTGCCAAAAATAATCAGCCAATTTTTCATCGAAATTACAATAAATTTCATTAACATCCATAAAGCATTTACGGGCAATCCATTCCACATCTTCCCAAACATCTACCTTTTCAACATCAGTCAAAAAAGACACCGGATTAACATATTGAGTGGTGACCTGCTCTTTGTCTTTTAGCATAACCTCGCCATAAAATTTGAAACTGGACTGATATTGTTCCCACAAAATTCCCATTCCCGAAAGCAAAAAATCATTGCGAGCGTACTTTATCACACTGTCAAAATCAAATTGCTTTATATCCCAAGCCAAAGCTTTTTCCAAAATACGGCAAGCCACGCATTCTACCTTATCCGCTTTTTTATTACTGCGGATAATAAACGGCTGCGGCTGTTTAAAATATAAAAACGGTTTTAATGTTTCTATTGACGACCAAAAAATATTTTGTTTATTTTTAAACCGCTCATTGCGATAATACTTTCGGATTTCATCAATCAAATCATAATATTCACTATAAGTTTTTTCTGATGCTTTGATTTTTGTAAGCCATTCATCATATAGCTTTTTATTGTTTTGTTTTTCCATAATTTTCTCCCTAACAAAAACAGGCCGGCAACAATGCACGACCTGCTGAAACTAAAATTTTGTTTATTTATCGTATTTACCCAAAAGGCTGCTTTCTCGCACGACCACAAGGCCGTCATTTGGCAAAGGCAACTCATCAAAACGGTGAAAAACCACATAATCACCGATTTTTGCCATAGTAACCTTATCCCCAACACTTTGCACAATTCCTTGATTTGTATAGTCGTTTTTTGGGCAGTCCATTATCAATTTATGCGGCAAAGGTTTATCCGGCAAAATTATCAGCCGGTCTTCTATAGCTTTTAACATTTTAATTTTCCCCATCAAAAAAAAGAGATTAAACCTCTATATTCCTAGGGATTAATCTCTTTTGTTATAAGTTTTATCTGAATACATTTTTACATCATAATAAATTTATTAGCACACTAGGTACTAAATGTCAAGAACTTTTTTTATTTTTTTGCAAATAAAATTTTACCAAGCGCTCCAAGCCTAAGGCTAAAAAGGTTTTTAGACAATACATCATTTGTTTTCCTAATAGACTTTGCGGAATAATATTCTTATCTAATTTTAGCTCTTCATCTTCAATACATACGATTCTGACATAAGGCCAAAATTCTGCCGGAATACTTTTTATGGCCAAAAGATAACGCTCTTTATATATTAGAGCATCTTCTCTTTCCGAGCTTTTTCCGCCTATTTTAAGCAGTGGCAAACTTTGAAGATTATTATAATTTCCCAAATAAAAATCTTTTGCTAACCGTTCTCCGGCTTTTTTTCTATCTTCAGCGCTGAATTTGCTGTTTATGAGGTCAAGCCAGCCTTTTTCACAATATTTTTCCAACACTGATTGCCGATATATTCCGCCTTGCCGGCGGCGTTTGTAACCTTTTTTAACCGCTTCACTTTTATTTATATATTCTTCATTAACCATATTAAATCTCCGTTTTCATAAGAAAAATATAAGAAAATTATAATATTGTCAATAAGAAAAAAAATATTTTACTTCCTAAGATATATATTATATATTGTTAAAAGAGGTGTGATATGGAAGATACAGAAGAAATCAGAAAAAAAATTGCTCGATTAATTACCGAGCGCGGTCTTAATTATGCTAAAGTTTCTTTAAGCATTGGCAAAAATATTGCTTATATTCAGCAATTTATTAAAAACGGTTCTCCTCGGCGTCTTGGTGAAGTGGAGCGTCAAAAGTTGGCTCGATTGCTTAAAGTAGACGAACAGGAATTGACAGATTTACCGTTAAAAGTGTCTTCTAGCTCTGCTCCTAGCGTCAATCAAGATATTTTATGCTTGATTATTGAAAATATTGAAAATTGGCTGCTCAACCGTAATTTCACTCTTTCTCCTCACGATAAGGCTGAGTTAATTCGCTTGATTTATTCCAAAATCTGCAACGAATCTATGGATACAGCAGACGCTAAAATTAAAGACTTTATTGATATTTATGATGAAGTCAGAAAAGCAAACTGATTTTACAATAAATAAACGGACTATTTAAAAATGAGTATTGATGAGCAAATTAGGGATATTTTGATGAAAAGTACCCCCGTTAATGATAATATGCACAAATCGCCTCAAACGAATCCGGCGGCCCAAACAGCCGGTAATTTTGGTATTAACATTGTCGGCAACAAAAATGTGGTTATAAACACTGGCTTACTGCAATTAATTTTGCTATCTTGCACTGCTATGGCCTATTATGCCGTTTTACACTAAATAGCATATTTTACTCTACATAAAAGAATACGGATCAATATCGACTTCCACCTTGACCGAAGCAGGTACTTTGACCATTTGCAACCAATGCTGTAAAACCTGCTGAATATTGATGTTTTTATCAGTTTTAAGCATCAGCCGATAACGATAGCGATCACGAAGCAAAAACAGCGGCGCCGGCGCAGGCCCCAGCACTGAAACAAAGTCTGTGTGCGGAGCCGTTTTGCCAAATTCTGCCGCCACCAATCCCGTCAATTTTTGATCGGTTCCCGAAATTATCAGTGCAGCCAGTTTGCCATACGGCGGATACTTTAACATTTGACGCGAGCGTTTTTCAAACTCCATAAAACTTTCGCGGTCATTATTCAATAAAGCTTTCAACACATTGTTTTCGGGATACAAAGTCTGCAAATACACTGTTCCCTTCTTTTCACCGCGTCCGGCTCGCCCCGATACTTGCGACAACAATTGATATGTTTGCTCTGACGCTCGCAAATCACTGCCCATCAACCCCAAATCAGCATCAACAATGCCAACTAAAGTTAAATCCGGAAAATGATGTCCCTTGGCGATAATCTGTGTTCCTACCAAAATATCAATCTCGCGACGCTCCATGCGAGCGATAATTTGCGACACCGCCGTAAAAGAACCGGCATTATCGCTAGAAAGTATCTCGGTTTTAGCATACGGAAAACGATGTTTTACCTCTTCGGCCACACGTTCCACCCCCGGCCCACAAGCAGTCAGTCCGTCTGCCGAACCGCAATGCGGGCAAACCTCCGGAATCTCCTCCATATATCCGCAATGGTGACACATCAGTTTATGAGCTTTTTTATGCTCGGTCAGCCAAGCGCTGCAGCTCGGACACTGCATACGGTGTCCGCAATCGCGGCAAATCATCAGCGGCGCGTAACCGCGGCGATTTAAAAACAAAACCGATTGCTCGCGGCGCTCCAAATTTTCGCCTAAAGCCTGCACCAAACTCGGCGCCAGCCAAGAAACGCCCCACTCGCCTTTTTGCGGTTTATCTTTTTTCAAATCGATAATTTTAATATCCGGCAGGCTGGCGTTGGCGTAACGGCTTTGCAGTTTCACACAGTCATATTTGCCTTCTTCAACATTTACCATGGTTTCCAAATCAGGCGTAGCGGTAGAAAGAATCAGCGGCAAATGCTCTATTTTTGCCCGCACAATCGCCATATCACGCCCTTGATAATTTACCACATCTTCCTGTTTAAACGAGTGATCATGGCTTTCATCAATAACAATCAGCCCCAAATTTGTATAAGGCAAAAACAACGCCGAACGCGCTCCGACAATAACTTTCACCCGTCCCTCAACAATTGCTTTCCAAGTATCGGTACGCTCTTTTAGACTCAATCCCGAATGCCAATTTGCCGGACGCACGCCGAATCGCTTTTGAAAACGCTCCAGCCATTGTGTCGTCAGCGAAATTTCCGGCACCAAAATAAGCACTTGTTTGCCGCTTTCTATGGTTTTGGCAACAGCTTCAAAATACACTTCTGTTTTACCTGAACCGGTAATACCATCAAGCAACGTAACCGAAAATCCGCTGCCTATTTTTTGACATAGCAATTCTGCCGCTTGCAATTGTTCTGCTGTCAAATCAACTTTTACATAATCGCCGACAGGTTCTAAAAATTCGCGTTTATTTTCTACATAAACAGGTTCCAGCACCCCACTGTCAATAAGCGTTTTTATCACGCTTTGTCCCACGCCGGCGCCTTTAGCAATTTCTTGTCTGGTATACGGTGCGTGCTTCAGCAAATCCATAACATGCCAGCGCGCGTCCGAATTTTTAAGTTTAGCCTCAGCTAAAGTTTTGCCGGAAAGTTTATACAAGACTGTCAGCGGCGACGGCTCAAACGCGGCTTTTACGCTTATTGCCATTTTGAAAACCAATCCCAGCGGAGCCATGTTATAACGCGCCACCCAAGCGATAAATTTCAGCAGTTTTTCTGATAGCGGCGGAAAATCATAGACTTTGCTTATACTTTTTATTTTTTCGGCGGGCACATCATTTTGCGGCGCAAGGTCATAAACCACGCCGATTTGCTTATCTCGCCCAAACGGAACCTCAACCAGCTGCCCAAGTTTCAGCACCTCATCCGTTTTGTAGGTAAACGGCTGATTAAACGGCAGCGGCAATAAGATTCCAACAAACAAAATCTAAGCTCCTTTTTTTTGGTGAAAATATTCCGGAGAATAACCATTTGGATGACGTTTTTTCAATTTTTCAACATTGCGGTTGATAATTTCTTCAAACGGAATATCCAGAGCCAGACAAGCCTGAAACATATACCAGCAAACGTCTCCAAGTTCTTTGATAAACATATCGCGGGTTTCCGGCGTATATTCAAGCCCCATAAACTTGATTTTTTTCCACACATCGTCAACTTCTCCAACTTCGCCGCACAAACCGGAAACAGCATGATCCAGACGGGCGTAGCCACCATTCAGCTGTTTTGATAATTTAGCAAAATTTTGAGCAAAAACTTCATCATTCTTGGCAGTTTCTGAGGTTACCCCGTCAACAAAACTCTGATATGCGGCAAAATATTCTTTTTCTTCCATTTTTAAGCTTCCTTTTTAAGCAAATCTTGTAATTCATATAATTTTTGCAAAGCCTCGCGGGCTGTTAAATCATCGGGATTAATTTTTTCCAATTCCTCAATAAGCGGAGATTTTTTTTCTTCTTTAGCGACAAAAGAAAACAGCGGCAATTCGGCATCTAAGTTATTCAGATTTTTATGCTGATTTTCATGCTCCAACTTTGCCAGCACCTGCTCTGCCCGTTCTAACACTTTTTTTGGTAAACCGGCTAATTTGGCCACATGAATACCATATGAACGATCGGCGGCGCCGTCTATTACTTCATGTAAAAAGATAACATCGCCTTTGAACTCTTTGATTTTCATACAATGCAGCGTCATTGCCTTCAAACGTCCCACCAAATCTGTGAGTTCGTGATAGTGAGTGGCAAACAAGGCGCGGCATTTATTGACTTCGTGCAAATACTCAACCACAGCCCAAGCAATTGACAACCCGTCAAAGGTGGCGGTTCCGCGTCCTATTTCATCTAAAATCACAAACGAACGACGGTCGGCACGATTCAAAATAGAAGCCGTTTCAACCATTTCAACCATAAAAGTCGAACGTCCGCGCGCCAAATCATCTGAAGCGCCAACGCGTGAAAACACCTTGTCGATATAGCCTATATGCGCGGATTTAGCCGGCACAAATGATCCCATCTGCGCCATAATCGCAATAATGGCATTTTGACGTAAAAATGTGGATTTACCGGCCATATTCGGGCCTGTAAGCAACCAAATTCTGTTCGTATCAACGTCCAAACTGCAATTATTCCCCACAAAACTTCCGTCGTGGCTGCGGCGGATTGCTTCTTCAACCACCGGATGACGTCCGTCAACTATTTCAAACGCATAACTGTCGTCAATTTCCGGACGGCAATAATTATTTTCAATCGCCAAATCAGCCAGCGCCGCGCCGACATCAAGCTCAGCCAACGCATTTGCCGTACGGGTTATATCATCTGCAGCCAATAAAATACTGTGCACCAGATTATCAAAAATAGCCAGTTCCAAAGCCAACGCTTTGTCTGCCGCGCCGCGAATCTGATTTTCCAACTCTGTCAGCTCCACAGTGGTGAAACGCGCCGCATTTAAAACAGATTGACGATGTATAAATTCCGGATTAGCAATCACAGAGGCTGCTTCTTTGTTTGGAATTTCAATAAAATAGCCAATCACATTGTTATATTTTATTTTTAAATGCTCAATACCTGTTTGTTCCGCATATTTGCTTTGCAAATTCAAAATATAGTTATGTCCCTTGTTTTTCAAATCCCGCACAGCATCAAGCTCCGGACTATATCCGGCTTTGATAAAATCGCCGTCACGCGCCAAAAGCGGCAAATCATTTGTTCTATCTTCCACCCACAACGCGTTTGCAAGCATATTTACCAACATAGAATGGTCGCCGAACTTGCGCAAAATTTTACTTATCGCCGCCGGCAGTTCATCAACAACATCAATCGCTTTGAAGGTTTCCACCAAAGTTTTTAGCTTAGGCAAACTACCCAAAGTCACACCGATAGAAAGTAAATCGCGAGGACCGCCGCGTCCCACTCCAAGCCTAGAAACCGCACGTTCAATATCCGGACAACTCTTCAACACCAGACGAACATTCTCTCGCACATCTTGATGTTGCAAAAAGAAATCGACCACATCTAAACGCTCGTTAATTTCTTTGACATCTAACAACGGATTTGCCAAACGATTGGCTAACAATCTGGCTCCGGCACCGCTGACAGTTCTATCCAACACAGAAATCAGCGTGCTGCCTCGCGGACCTTCCAACAAATCCAGATTATGACGGGTTGCGGCGTCAATTTCCATATACTTGCTGCTTAAAATTTTGACCGGACGGGATATACGCGGCATTTTTCCTTTTTGAGTATTTTCCACATAATCCAACAAAATTCCGGCCGCAGAAATCTCGGCTTTACTAAAGCTGCCAAAAGAATCCAGAGTGTTTACCTGATAAAATTCTAAGATTCTTTTTTCGGCGTTGCCGCTATTGAAACGAGCTTGCGGCAAAACGGATAGTTTTTCTTTATATTCGTTAAGCAAATGGAAAAGCTCCGAATTTTGCAACAATGTATCCGCCACCAAAATTTCACTCGGCGCCAATCTATCTATTGCCGTATGCAGTTCAGACGCTTCGTTTTGAGCATTAACCTCCAAAAGCTGGGTATAGAATACGCCGGTAGAAAGGTCTATCCACGCCAAACCAAAAACATCGTTTATTTTTGCCAAACACAAAAGATAATTGTTTTTACGCGAATCTAAAATTGTGTCTTCGGTAATAGTCCCCGGAGTGACCAAACGCACCACATCTCGCCGCACAATAGCTTTATAGCCGCGTTTTTTAGCCTCAAGCGGATCTTCCATTTGTTCGCAAATAGCAACTTTAAAGCCCTGTTTAATCAGCTTTGCCATATAGCTTTCATAAGCATGAAAAGGCACACCGCACATCGGCACATCTTTTCCATCGGCTTTTCCGCGTTTAGTCAACGCAATATCCAAAGCTTTTGAAGCCGTTATGGCATCTTCAAAAAACAATTCATAAAAATCGCCCATGCGATAAAACAACAAATAGTCTTGATGAGCTTTTTTCAGCTCCATATATTGCACCATAGCCGGTGTCAAATTACTTTTTTCTGTCATAGCAAAATTAAACCTATTTAAACTTATTGTATTCTACAATAAAAGACGGTTAAGTCTATCATTTTATCAATTTTATCGACGGGATAATTACCATGCTGAAAAATATGAAACGTTTATTGGGTTTAGAAAAAGATTCTTCTTTTTCAACAAGAGTGATTATTTTATCTTTGCCCTCTGCGGTTGTTTTTATACTCTTATCCATGCTCAACATTGTTTCACCATGGATTTCATTTTTTTGCTATGTTATCATCATTTTGTTCAATATGTTCTCGCTTTTACCGCTAAGCTATGAAATGCAATCGCTAAAGCAATACATCTACTCTCTGGCCGGAGATGAAAAAAACAATCCAGATTTAAAACTTTCGGAACAAGACGCCAAAAAAATTGCTGAAGCGGTTAATTCCATCCACCGATTTTGGGCCTCAAAAGCAGAATCGCTAGAAGCTCAAACTATGTCCGACGCCGCAGTTTTAGACACCCTTCCCGACCCAATTTTGATGCTGGATGGCGAAGGCGCCGTAACCGGAAGCAACCTTTCCGCCCGCAATCTTTTGGGTGAAGATATTGTTGGCAGCAACATCGATTCCATCTTTAATGTAAACATTTTTGTTGCTTCAGTAGAAAAAGTGTTGAAAGGCAAAAGCGAATCCGAAAGTTTAGTATTTCATGCCGGCGGAAAAATCAATAAACGCATTTATGCCCACATAACCAAACTTCCATGGTATTCAAAAGGTCGAGCTGTGGCTGTGGTTTCGCTTTATGATATCAGCAAAGCCATGAGCCTCGAAAAAATGCAATCTGATTTTGTAGCCAACGCAAGCCACGAGCTGAGAACACCGCTTTCTGTTATTTCCGGATTTATTGAAACCCTGCAAACTTCGGCCAAAGACGATGCCGATGCCCGAGAAGCTTTTTTAAACATTATGAAAGAACAGGCAGATTATATGTCTAGCCTTATCGAAAATTTATTGTCGCTTTCTCGTTTGGAAATGGCTCAGGACAAAGAGCTGAAAGACAAGGTCAACATCTCTGAAACTATAGATGATGTTACGGAAGCCCTGAAAATAAAAGCGTTTCAGCATTCTGTAAACCTAAAAGTTTCTGAACAGGGGCGAATCCCTAAAATTATCGGTGACAAACAAGAAATACATCAAATTTTGCAAAATCTGCTGGATAACGCCATAAAATACGCGCAAGAAAATTCTGAAGTGACAATTGATATCAAAACTGTCGCCGAAATTCCGGCCGGAAATGGGCAAAACGTGGCAACAGGAAAAGCTGTCAGCATCGCATTTAATAACAAAGGGCCAAAAATTGCCAAAGAAGATCTCGCTCGCCTGACCGAAAAATTTTATCGAATGCAAATTCATAAGGATATGAAAATCCGCGGTACTGGTTTGGGATTGGCTATTGCCAAGCAGATTATTCGTCACCATCACGGTAATTTAACAGTTACATCAACCACATATAACGGCACGACCTTTACTGTTTATCTTCCGCTTAAGCCCTAAAAAAATGACAAACAAATCAAAACACCGGATACAAATTACAGCATCCGGTGTTTGTTATTCAGTAAATGTCAAAAAATTTGACTATTCAAATCTGTGAGGCATTTCCGCTTCTTTTTGCAGTTGAGCAACAAAGTCGTCCAAAGGCATAACTTCTTGTTTTTCCGAACCCAAACGGCGAACTGTCACCGTGCGGTTTTCTTTTTCTTTAGCGCCGACAACAGCAATCACCGGAATTTTTGCCAAAGAATGTTCGCGAACTTTGTAGTTGATTTTTTCATTACGCAAATCTGTTTCTGCAGTCAACCCCGCTTTAGTCAAAGCAGCGGCAACTTCTTTTGCATAGTCGTCAAATTCGCTGACAATCGGAGCAACCACAACTTGTTCAGGTGACAGCCACAAAGGCAGTTTACCGGCGTGATGTTCAATCAAAATACCCAAGAAACGTTCAATAGAGCCAAACAAAGCGCGGTGCAGCATAACCGGCTGATGTTTTTCGCCGTCTTCGCCGATATACGAAATATCAAAGCGCTGAGGCAAGTTCATATCAACCTGAATAGTACCGCATTGCCACTCACGACCAATAGCGTCACGCAAAATAAATTCCAATTTAGGACCGTAGAAAGCACCCTCTCCGGCGTTGATTTCATATTTGTAACCGTGTTTTTCCAAAGCGTGAGCCAAAGAATTTTCGCACAAATCCCAAATTTCATCAGAACCGATACGATAAATGCTGTCCGGACGAGTCGACAGATAAATTTTGATGTTATCAAAACCAAAGTCTTTATAAATGTCAAAAATCAGTTTCATCGTGCGAATGCACTCATCTTCCATTTGTTCCGGAGTGCAGAAAATGTGCGCATCATCTTGCGTAAATTCACGCACACGCATCAAGCCCATCAAAGAGCCCGAAGCCTCATAACGGTTTACCTTACCAAATTCAGCCATACGCAGCGGCAAATCACGATAAGACTTAACGCCTTGTTTATAAACCAGTAATCCGCCAGGGCAGTTCATTGGTTTAACGCAAAATTCTTTGCCGTCTTCGGTTTTGCCGGAATAGTTATGCGCGCCATATTTATCCCAGTGACCGGAGGTAACCCACAAGCATTTATCCATAATACGCGGTGTAGAAATCTCTTCATAACCGTTATGCTCTTGGCGGTTGCGCATATATTCAATCAGCTTGCGATATACTTTATATCCTTTGTCATGCCAAAAAACAGCGCCCGGAGCATATTCCGGCTCAAAATGGAACAAATCCATTTCCTTGCCGATTTTACGATGGTCGCGCTTAGCGGCTTCTTCAAGCATAGTCAAATAAGCGTCCAATTCTTTTTTTGTCGGCCAAGCGGTTGCATACAAACGCTGCAGCATTTCATTTTTAGCATCACCGCGCCAATAAGCGCCGGCAACTTTAGTAATTTTGAATGCATCGCCGATTTTACCGGTTGACGGAACGTGCGGACCGCGGCACAAATCGGTGTAATTGCCTTGACGATACAAAGTGATTGTTTCATCTTCAGGCAAATCTTCGATAATCTGCACTTTATAGTGTTCGCCAAGCTTTTTGAAAAATTCGATAGCTTCCTGACGTGACATTACAATACGTTCAATTTTTTCATCACGTTTAACAATTTCGTGCATTTTGGCTTCTATCTTAGCAAAATCTTCCGTTGTAAAGTTTTCTTTGCACGAAAAATCATAGTAAAAACCGTTTTCAATAGCCGGACCGATTGTTACTTGAGCATCTGGCCACAGTTCTTTAACAGCTTGAGCCATAACGTGAGAGCAAGAGTGACGCAAAATTTGTAAACCGTCTTTGTCTTTGGCGGTGATAATAGTGACTGTAGAATCGGTGGTTATCGGAGCGGTTAAGTCCTGCAATTTGTCATTAACGGAAACAGCCAAAGCGGCCTTTCCCAAACTTGTGCTTATTTTATTGGCGATTTCCAAGCCGGAAACGCCGTCTTTTTCATCTAATATACTGCCATCTGGCAATTTAATTTTAACCATTTTATCTACCTTTTCACTATTAAAAAGTTCATTATAAGTTTATTAGTTCTTTATAAACCTCAATCGTTTTATCACACATAATTTGTTTTGTAAAATGTTCTTTTACATTTTTTATACCGGCAGCACCAATTTTTTCTCTTTCTTCGGTTGAAAGATGCAATGCCCACTCGATAGCCTCGGCCAGAGCCTTAGCACTGGTGCTTTCATAAAGCCTACCGGTCACGCCGTCAATAACGGTTTCTACTGAACCGCCGATATTTGAGGCCACAACGACTCGCCCCATTGCCTGCCCCTCTATGGCAATGCGTCCAAAAGCTTCCGGCTCTATGGAGGTGGACAGGACAACGTCTGAAACCATCATCGCTGCCGGAATATCCTTAACATTGCGGATAAATAAAAAGCGGTCGGTCATATTATAGTTGTCAATCATTTTGCGCAATTCCGCCGAATATTTTTTGCGTCCTTGGTCGTCACCAATCATAACGCAGAAAAAATCTTCATTTTCAAGCAGATGCAAAGCTTCAATCAGCAGTTTTTGCCCTTTCCAATTGGTCAGACGGCCAATCAAAGTTATAATAGGTTTATCTTCCGGAATATTATTATCCTCAAGATATTTAATCATCCGCTCGGCAGAAGTCGTTTCCACATTAAAGTTTTCCATATTCACACAGCGATGAATCAAACGAATCTTGCTTTCATCTGTTTTATAATTTTTCAAAATATGCTGTTTGATATGGTTAGAAATGGCTATCACACGCTCACCATAGGTCATAATTTTGTTATAAAATTTCTTAATACCCCACGGTCCTAAACCATATGTACCGTGAAAAGTTGTCACAAAATGCACGCCGCAACGCTTTGCCGCCCAATATGCGCTCCACGCCGGAGCTCGCGAACGCGCATGCACAATAGTGATGCCGTATTTTTTGATAATTTTTGCCAAACGCAGCGAATTTAAATACATTTTGAAAATATTTTTCGTTTTCAGCGGCAATGTAAAATGTTTAACTTTGATACGGTCCAAATTATATTCCATGCGGCCGCCTTCGGAAGCGACATAGTTTTCAATGCCTTGTTTTTGCAATTCCGAAGCAATTTCAATAGTTCCAAGTTCGACTCCGCCTTGTCCTAATTCCGGCAAAACTTGCAGCACTACTATTTTTTTGTTTTCTTGATTTTCCATACTTTTCACCTGTACAGTCCAATTAAAATTTGTCGCATTATACAATAAACACTGTATTTTTCAAAAAGTTACGACAGGTTATGCACATCAGCACACAAAAAAACACTGTTACCTTTTACAAGATAACAGCGTTTTTTAGGTTATTCATTCATCAAGCGTACAACCTTTATCAGGTTCTGCCATCTCTTTAAACCAGTTTAAGACCTTTTGATCTGTCACAACTGTAATCAGCGAGCTGAAAACGGCTGCCACTATAAATGTCGTAATCCCGGCGACAAGAGGCAACAGCCAAGCAAACAGCAAAAACATAATACATCTTTTGCGGTTGCTGCCGAAATAACAAGCAGCACAAAGAGACATAATCACCGAAACTATGCTATAAAAAGCATATTCAATGCCTTCTCCGCTTTCCAGATTAATTACTGTACCGTTAGCCTTGGCGCCAACAATCATTATTGCAAAAAATGCCACTACAAGAATGATAACACTAACCAAAGTTCTCTTCATAACTTATAAAATAAAGGGGTTATACATTAAAATTAAACAATAAGTTTATGGATATTTCTCTTTAATAAAAGATACAAAGACAACAAATTTAATTCTTCATAATCACATCCACAATACTTATTTAATACAGTTTCATTGTACGTCTATTTGACAAATTTTGCAAGAACTATTTAAAAAAAAGCCGGCTGCTAAAAAAACAGGCGGCTTTAATCAATCTTAAAAAAAACAAATCTACAAATAAACGACAAAGCGCGATTTTATCGGCGTGTCGTCATCTTTAGCAAAAGCTAAAGCTCCCGGCTCTGGCAAAAAATTGCTTAATATGCCTTTGGCGGACAAATACATGACTTCTGTCTGTAGATCATCGGCTTTTATGCCATGTTTACGCAACACAAACATCATATTATTAAACTCCGTCATATGTGCAAACATCTGTTCCCAATGTCCTAAACTAGGAAAATTACGAAAACGAGAATATTTGCTGCATTGAATATTTTCTTTATGCAAGACCTCATGCAGACTTTTGTACGTATTTGCAGCCACATCTTGTTTATGCACCAACAAACCATTAAACGAAATGCCCCACACTTTATCTTTTTGATTTAGATCCAAGTATGGCAACACTCGCAATTTTTTTCTTTTTGTTTCATAAACAATAGACATTGGCAGAAATATACGGTCTGGACTTTCTGTTTGTTCTTGCAGCCCAAAATACTCCTCGGCTTCTTCTTCTGTCAAAGCAATCTTTTGCAAGAGATTAAATTTAGATTGTTTATCCATAATGCTAATAATTTAGAGAATAATTTTTATTACTCTCTTGTTATATCTGACCGATAACCAGTCGTCAACTTCTATTTTTGGGACTTATCTTCATCATTTGATATTTCGGCTTTAGTTTCGTGGTATGTATCTGAAATTATACGTTTAGCATTTGCCGAAACTTCGGAACCGACTTCACTGACTGTTGAAGATTTGGTGATGCTTCCATTATAAAAACCGGCCACTACCAAATATATGATAAAAATTATCGCAAAATAAAACGCATATTTTAAAAATGTTCCCATAGTTTATCTCCTTTGTTATCTGTAAAAGAGATATACGCGTTTTACACTTTTTCAAGTAAAAGCTTCTAGCGACGTTCAAAGAGTTTTTCGACATCCGCTAATTTGATTTTTACATAAGTCGGACGACCATGGTTACATTGGCCAGAATGCTCGGTCTTTTCCATATCACGCAGCAAGCGGTTCATTTCTTCTATATTCAGCGGACGCCCTGCCCGCACCGAACCATGACAGGCAATCGTGGCACAAATATGATGAATTTTATCACTAAGAGCATATTCTCCGCCCCACTCAGAAATTTCTGCCGCTATATCCTTAACCAGCTTTTTAACATCTGTATCACCAAGCAAGGCCGGAATCTCTCGCACCAACACCGCCGAAGCGCCAAATTCTTCTAGCATCAAACCAAGCTGCGCCAACTGTGGAGCATATTCCAAAATATTTTCCTTTTCTGATAGGCTTAAATCCACAACTTCCGGTAACAAAAGCATTTGCGTTGGCATTTGCTCGTGCTTAGCCATACTCTGTTTCATCTTTTCCATTGTTATACGCTCATGAGCAGCATGCTGATCAATAATGACAATACTGTCTTCGGTTTGCGAGATAATGTAGGTATTATGAAATTGCGCCTTAGCCAAACCAAGTTCGCCGACGTTTTCTAATGTTTCCGCAGTCGGCTCTTCGGCCACACGCACCGAAAATTTGCTTTCCAGCTCTGGAATAGACATTGTGGAAGCTGCGCTTTTACCTCTGCCGCCGCCAAAATTATGCACATGATTAAAAGGAGTTGAGGCAAAACTTGCTGCCCGTTCTCGCAACATATAACTGTTTGAAGAAAGAACGGCATTATTGCTCTGCGGCTCGTTTTGATTTTCTTCTCCCTCAATTGTACGTTCCAACAAATGTTCCAGCCCGCCGGTTTCGGCGCTTTTTTGCCCGCCAAAACTCAAAGCATGGCGAATACTACCTACCAGCAGACCACGGATAGCCCCGTTGTCATAAAAACGCACTTCCGCTTTGGTTGGATGCACATTCACGTCAACATACATCGGTTCTACTTCAATAAACACCGCACAGGCCGGATATCGCCCCGCCGTCATCATATCTTGATATGCGCCTTTGATTGCTCCCAAAATGAGTTTATCCCGCACCGGACGGTTGTTGACAAATAGAAATTCCGATAAAGAATTGGCTTTATTATAGGTTGGAACGCCGATAAAGCCGCTGATTTTGCAAAAATCATTGCCGGCGTCAATCGCCACAGAATTTTCTTCAAACTCGCCGCCCATAACATCTGCCACGCGCCGCTGCCGGCAATCAAACAATTCTCCCTGAAAAGCGTTTAGCGCTACTTTCTTTTTGCCGTCGCTGCTCAAATAAAATGAAATCTGCGGATTAGCCAAAGCTATGCGCTGCAGCATATCCACACACTGCGCCGCCTCCGAAGCGTCAGACTTCATAAATTTTAAGCGTGCCGGTGTCGTATAAAACAAATCGCGCACCTCAATTTTGGTTCCCAAAGGAACGGCCGCCGGTCTGACATCGCTTTTGTCACCGCCGTTGACGCTGATTTGCCAGCCGCTATCCGCGTTTTGCTGACGTGAACTGATTGTTAATTTGGCAACAGAAGCAATAGACGGCAGCGCCTCGCCTCTGAACCCCAAAAAATTTATATTGAACAAATCATTATCCGGTAATTTTGAAGTGGCGTGACGTTCCACAGCCAAAGGCAGCTCTTCAACGCTGATACCTTTACCATTATCAACAACCGTAATCAGGTTTTTTCCGCCGCCTTCCAGCGTGACCTCTATTTTTGAGGCTCCGGCATCAATTGCGTTTTCTACCAATTCTTTTATCACCGAAGCCGGACGCTCTATCACCTCTCCGGCGGCTATTTGATTGACTAAATTAGACGGTAAAACGCGAATTGGCATAGTTCAAACTACTTTCTAATTTTTTTGATATAATTGATTAACGCCGTTGTGGAGCTGTCATGTTCAACACCAAAGGCGGTTCCTTCAATCTCCGGCAATATATTCAAAGCCAGTTTTTTACCAAGTTCAACACCGAATTGGTCAAAAGAGTTAATATTCCAAATAACTCCTTGCACATAAATTTTGTGTTCATACATAGCAACCAGCATACCCAAGGTATATGGGTCCAGCTTTTTAACCACAATGGTATTGGACGGACGATTGCCGGAAAAGCTCTTATATTTTTTCAGAGCTTCAATTTCGTCTTTACTCTTTCCGGCTTTTTCCAGTTCCAAAGCCGCTTCTTCTACGGTTTTACCCTGCATCAAAGCTTCGCCTTGAGCCAAAACGTTTGATAGCAAAATTTGATGATGATTACCGATTTCATTGTGAGAAATTGCCGGAATTATAAAGTCTACCGGCACAATTTCGGTTCCTTGGTGCAAAAGTTGGAAAAACGAGTGCTGCACGTCGGTTCCGGCACCGCCAAACAAAGCCGGTCCGGTCGCGTAACTAACCGTTTTGTTATCCAAGCCAATTGATTTACCGTTGCTTTCCATATCCAGCTGCTGCAAATAAGCCGGCAGATATTGTAAATATTGGTCATACGGCACAACGCAATAGCGATGAATACCATAAAAATTGTTATACCAAATTCCCAACAAAGCCAAAACAACCGGAATATTATGTTCCAATTCAGTTTCGGCAAAATGCTTGTCCATAGCGTTTGCGCCTTTGAGCATACGTTCAAAATTTTCAAAACCCACGGCAATAGAGATAATCATACCAATGGCAGACCACATAGAATAGCGGCCACCGACAAAGTCCCAAAATTCAAACATATTATCGGAATTGATACCAAATTTTTCCACTTCGGCTTTGTTGGTTGAAAGCGCTATAAAATGCTTAGCAACGGCATGTTCGCCCAAAGCGTCTACCAGCCATTTGCGGCAGGTTTTGGCGTTAGTAAGAGTTTCTATGGTAGTAAATGTTTTTGAAGCCACAATAAAAAGAGTTGTTTCCGGATCAATTTTATTCAAAACCTCGGCGCAAGCTGTGCCGTCAATATTCGAAATAAAATAACATTTGATATCTTTTGCCCAATACGGACGCAAAGCCTCAACCGCCATACGAGGTCCCAAATCCGAGCCACCAATGCCGATATTGACAATATTAGTCAGTTTTTTGCCGGTATAGCCGGTAAATCTTCCCAGACGAACAGCTTCGGAAAAATCTTTCATTCGAGCTAAAACTTCGCGGATTTTTGGCATAACATCGCGGCCATCGACATAAATCGGAGTATTATCCTGATGACGCAAAGCCACATGCAAAACCGCACGGTTTTCAGTTTTATTAATTTTTTCTCCGCTGAACATTGATTTTATGCGTCCGCACACGTCACGTTCTTTAGCCAAATCAAACAAAGCCGACATCACGCTGTCATCAATTCTGTTCTTAGAATAATCAAGCAGTAAATTTTCTAACTTTAAAGAATATTTATCAGCTCTGTTTTCATCAGCTGCAAATAAATCTTTCATTTGTGTTTTTTTGAAACGACGGTAAACACTGTCTAATTTACCCCATGATTTTAATTTATTTCTTCCGAACATTTTTTTATTTTTCCTCCTCACTATCAACTCCGATATTCACAAAATCCGGAATTGAACTAAAATATTTTTTTGCCGCTTCATTAGCATCTTTCAACGACACATTGCGGACATAATCATTGCGCTTATCTAAAAAATCAAGACCTAAATTATATTTTTGCATTGAAACCAGCATTCCCGAAACGCCATCTATGTTGGCAAAACGCAAATAAAACGAATTTATCAAAGAGTTCTTAGCCTCGTTTAACTCTTTATTGCTTAGGCCTTTTTCACCTAATCTCAGCCATTCTTCTTTCAGCATTTGCTGCGCTTTGGCAAAATTTTCGTGGGTTGCCGAAAAACCTCCGCCGATTAGCGCCGCCGCATCACTAATTGAAAGATAGGTATAAACGCCATAAGTTAAACCCTCTTTTTCTCTGATTTTTTTGGAAAGACGAGAACTCAAACCGGATTCGCCAAAAATATAGTTGACCAGATATAAAGGATAAAAATCGGCACTATCGCGAAATGTTCCTTTTGCCGCCAATCGTGTCAAAGCCTGCGCGGAACTGCGTTCGGTGTTATACTCCACACCATCGGCCGAAAAATCAATTTTAGGCAGCGGCTTTGTCAAACTTTCTTTCGGCAGTTTTATAAATAAATCTTCCAGTAGCTTTTTAGCTTCAGCGGCAGATAAATCGCCGGCTATGCCAACAATTAAATTATCCTGAGCCAAATTCTGCGCCAGATAAGTTCTGATATCAGCAGCTGTAAATGTTTTTATATCTTCCGCCTTGCCCAAAGTATTGCGGGCGTAGGGATGACCTGCAAAAATATCCTCTTTAAATTTATTTGCCAAAACTTGCTGAGGATTTTCATTTTGCATTTGCAAAACAGTCAAAAGTTGTTGTTTTTTCAAATAAATTGAATTTTCATCTAATCTCGGGCGCTCTAAAACTTCTTGCAACAAAGATACTGCTGTTTTTATATTTTCAACCGGAAAAGCCAGCTGCCCCTCAAAATCATCAGCCGAAACAGAAAATCCAAGCTTGATACCGTTTTCTTCCACAATTTCTTTAAACTTTTGACTATCAAAATCGCCAGCGCCTTCCGTCAGCAATAAAGCCGAAAAATTGGCTAATCCTTGTTTATTTTCGGCATCGTGCGCAGTTCCGGAATTTCTGAACAAAAAGCTAACACTAACAATCGGCGTTGAATGCTCTTCCATAAAATATGCTGAAAGTCCATCTTGAGAAATAACTTTAATTTTTGTTTTTAACCCTTTGTTTTTTAATTCTGAATTTTCTAAAATATTTTCAATATTCAGCGAGGAGTAATGTTTATACATCACCGAAAGCTGCCAGCAGCAAAAAACAATGGCCGCCGCCAAAAACAAACGTTTTAGATAATAAATCAAATTTTTTGGTTTTGCGTGTTTAATCATTTTTTTCCGCTCCTTCTGGCAGAGGCAACAACACACCTTCTAAAGCTGAAGAATGCAAAAAAACTTCTTTAGCTGCTTGAATAACTCCCTCTAAAGTTACGTTTTTTATTTCATTTTCATAATTTTGCGCTTCGGACAAACTAAAACCACTAATCAACATAGACCCCAGCCAATAAGCAGCATCTTCCGGGTTGTCATTAGCAAAAACCAAATCAGCAATCATTTTTTTCTTAACTTTTTCGAGTTTAGCAACTGTCAAATCCTGCAGTGCTTGAGCTCTGGCTTCACGCAAAGCAATTCTAGCCGCCATAATAGTCACATCTTCAGCCGGCAGCAAAGACAAAGAAAACACACTGTTGCTTTGCGCATTAAAACTATATCCGGCCGAAACGCCAACGGCAATTTTTCTATTTTCAACCAATTCTTGATACAGTGCAGAAGTTTGGCTGCCGCCCAAGTATTCTGCCAACACAATATAATCATAAACAGAACCTTTTACTGCCGAATAATTTGGCAAACGATATTTTTCTACCAATTTGGGCGTAGAAATAAGCGGCAACTTCATTTGTAATTTTTCTCTATAAGAATCTGTTTCCGGCTCAATATTTTTTTTAGCAACGTTCCGCGCCGGAATGTTTCCATAGTATTTTTCCGCCAATTTTTTAGCTGTCGGCACATCTATATCGCCGGCCAAAACCAAAATAGCATTGTTAGGGGCATAATAACGCTGATAAAAATCTCTGATATCCTGTGAGTTCAAATCCATAATTTCATCTGCCAAACCTGATACCGGACGACCATAGGCAGAATTACCCCACAGCAGCAAACTCAGTCTTTCGGCAAACGGTGCCGCAGGATTATTTTCTATAACCTGCTTGCGCTCTTGATAAACTATTTTGCGTTCGGCCTCAAAAGCATCTTCATCAAAGTTCAAATTTTGCATTCTGTCGGCTTCAAGCGCCATCAAAGCCTCTAGCTTGCTAATGTCAGCAAACTGGTGGTAAACCGTCATATCCTGACTGGTAAAAGCATTGCTGTCAGCTCCGTTTTCATGCATAATTTGATTGAATTCATCGCCTTTTATCTTTTTGGTTCCGCGAAACATTAGATGTTCCAACAAATGCGCGCTTCCGCCCTTGCCTTTAACTTCATCAACCGCGCCGGCATTATACCAAACCATATGTTTTATCAGCGGCGCTTTATGATTTTCTACCACCACAACCCGCAAACCATTATCCAAGGTAAACTCATCGGCTTTAAATAAATCTGCAGCCGCTGTCAAAGGCAACAGCAGCAAAACAGCGGTCAAAATCTGACTCAAATTATTCTTCGTCTTCAAAATTTTCATCTGTTGCAATCACTTTTGGACGAACGTTGTATTCCGGCGGCAAAATTAAAGGCTGCTTAGTCACTACTTTGGTTTCATCTGGGCTCTGACGGGCAAATCCCAAATCTTTTTTAGTTAAACCGCAAGCAGAAATTCCGCAGATTATTATACCTAAAAACAATATAAGACCTAGTTTTTTCATCTTACACCTTATCTAACCCTTTCTTTTTATTGTAAAAAATTTCCATAGCAATCAAAATAAACACTCCGATGCAAATAAAGCTATCTGCCAAATTAAACGCCGGCCAATGCATATTTTTATAATGAAAATCCAAAAAATCCAACACAGCGCCAAAACGCACTCTATCTATCACATTACCGATTGCCCCACCTATTATACAAGCCAATGCGGCAATTTTCAGCTTATTTGTTTCTTGCAGCAGCCAATAAAACAAAAACGCCGCTACACCAAGCGCAAACACACTTAAAACAATGGCTCCGGTTTGTCCATAATTATTAAACATAGAAAAACTAACACCGGTATTCCAGACTTTTACCCAATTAAAAAAGCTTGTGCAGGCTAGAGGCTGGCTTTCAATAAAATATTCAGCAGCAAAAAATTTACTGATTTGATCAGCCGCCACGGTTAAAACAATTACAATCAGACCAAGCCACACAAAATTTCTCCTCAAATTTTAAATACATCTAAGAATATACCAAAATGATTTAATATGATAAAGTGTGAATTTAAATAGTCTACAGATTTTTTTATCAAAACATACCTTTTTTGCGAAAATAAATAATCACAATCAAAGTTGCAAACACTGAAAGCGACAGCACAATCCAAAAGCCATATTGCATATTAGCCGCCGGAACAGCCACGTTCATTCCCCAAAAGCTGGCCAACATGGTTGGAATAGAAAGCACAATCGTGATAGCGGCCAAAAATTTCATTACCAAATTCACATTATTATTGATAATCGAGGCAAAACCATCCATCATACCTTCTAAAATTGAACGGTGCATATCCACCATTTCTATAGCTTGTTTATTTTCCACAATCACATCTTCAAGCAAGTCAATATCATCTTCCGTAAAAGCCAACAGTTTTGAGGTTGCCGGAGATTTTATCATACGCAAAATTTTTTCCAGCACCAAATGATTATCGCGCAAAGCCGTGGTAAAATAAACCAAAGATTTTTGAATTTCTATCAACTGGAACAGCTCTTGATTATTGGTTGTTTGTTTCAAAGCGTCTTCAATATGTTCGGTTTTGCGGTTGATAATCGCCAAATAGCGCAAATAAAACTGAGTAATTTTGTATAGTATCAACAGCATAAAACGAGTACGCTCGCGTGTGTCAAAAGTTTTTGCCGTATTTTTATTAAAAGCTCCCAAAATTCGGTTGTCTTTAGAACAAATGGTCAAAAAGTTTTTAGCTGAAAAAACCAAACCGCAAGGCAAAGTATCAAAATTACCTTCTTCATCAAGCAAAGGCAGATTGATAATAGCCGAAAAAATGCCGTCATCAACCTCTGTGCGAGAGCGTTCATCAGCATCCAAAGAATTTTTCAAAATATCTGGATCAACCTTCAGCATAGAAGAAACATGTTCAATTTCTTCACCTGACGGGTTTATAAGATTAAACCATGCTTGAGAGACATTACGAGACTGTTTGAGTTTAATTAACTTTCCGCCGTTTTCTGTTTTATAAATTTTCAACATAGCCAGCTCTCCTTTGACGTCTCGATTGCAAAGTAAGTTTCAAAATGGTGCGGCCAAGAAGACTTGAACTTCCATGAACTTAGTTCATAACGACCTCAACGTTACGCGTCTACCAATTTCGCCATGGCCGCACATTCAAAACAACATACAAATATTATAATCTTTTCAAATAATCAAGCATTTTTTTCAACTGTGTAAAAAAAATAAAAAAAAACTTGACAAAATAAACAGAACGAGTTATACAATAGACATATTTTAATTATTCTGATTATTTTTAACTTAAACTTTTATGCCTTATGAAGAAGATTTTTTCCGTTATGGTTGTCGCAATCGTAGCATTGTGCTCCATGGTTTTGACATCTTGCAACAGCAACAAGTCAAACAGCGCTAGTGAGGTTGAAAACAAATACACCGAGTCTCCGCTGATTGATGATTTTGTTTTGTTGAGCACCGTTAACGACGACGGAACAGCAGTCACAGGTTTGAAGAAAGGCAACGATGTTGTTATCGAACCTCAGTACAAAGAAATCACGTACGATGCTGTTGATGGTACTTTTGAGTGCCTCGTTTCTGATGACGGTGCCCACAGAAAGTTTACTCTTGCTGATACCGATGGTCGCATTATGCGCCCGGGTGAATACGAAAAAGTCACTAAAGATGAGTATGGATACTATCATTTCTTCAATGATGAAGGTGAAGCGATTTATTCGCCTAAAGCCAAAACATCTCAGGGAATGTACCAGAAAATTGTGATTGGCGGTCCAAACCATGAATTTATCTTCTGCAAAAAAGAGGGAAAGTGGGGCGTGTTCTCATTTGAAGGTCTCTATGTAGAGAAGATGTATGACAATGTTTATATCGTCAACTACAAAAGCGATAAAAGCTTTGTTGTTATCACCAACAAAAATGGTGAATGGGAAATGTATGAGCAGACTGATAAGGAGAAGCTTTACTATGATGTAACCGCTGCCGAAATCAAGAAGCTCATAAAAACCAGCGAACCTAGTGGTTTTTTGGACGTAAAGTTCTAAACTCTTGATAAAAAACACCCTCTTTTCAGGGTGTTTTTTTACTTGGTTGCAAATTATTATTAATTTTTAAATTTTTAGTTATGACTGAACACAAAACTGTTGAAAAACAAAGTGCCGGCTTGTATGATCCTTACGATTTTTTGGGTCAGGGTGTAAAGGGCAACAAAAACTTTACTCAAAAGCAACACCAACAAAACAACAAGCCGTTCAAAATCAGAAATGATGATTCTCTTTAATGAGCTTAAAAAAAAATCTGCTGCTAAACCAGCAGATTTTTTTGTAACGACTAAAACATTTATTAACAAAGTGGTTATATAATTTCGCTTGAAAGGATTATACTTTGTTGGAATATCAAATATATAAAACTCCCGCTGACGTGCAAAAACTGATATTTTTTCTGCATGGTTACAACGATAGCCCAGCTAATCATGAAAAAACTATGGAATGGCTGCAAACAAAACTGCATAATACTTATATTATTATGCCGCAAGCACCTGAAATTTGCGATAAAAATCCTAAACAACGGCAATGGTTCGGAATGCTGCAACCAGATCCGGAAAATAAGCGTATCAATCCGCAAACTTCGGTAGCGCAAATCTTTGCCATCTATCAAAAAGCCGCCCCAAATATTGATTTCTGCGCTAAACAGATAAATTCTTTTATTGACGACATTCAAAATAAATACGGTATTGATGATAAACATACTTATATTGTTGGTTTTTCGCAAGGCGCCATGCTGGCAATTTATACGGCAATAAGCCGAAAATCAACAATCGGAGGCGCATTCAGCCTTTCGGGTTTAGTTGCAGGACGCAAATTTTTAGCTAAACAACTAAACTCATTTCCGCCAATCTATCTATTTCATGGCCGAGATGATTTAAAAGTTCAATACAAAACGCTGCAACCAACCGTTCAATGGCTAAAACGCCGCGGATTGACGGTAAAAACTTTTACCTACCCCAAATTAACCCACCATATTATAGAATCTGAAATTGAAAAATTAGCAGACATTATAAACTGCTCTTAAGATTAGTCCGCACGTTGCCAATTTTCAGATATTTTTAACACAATCAACATACCACCTGTGCAAAACCAGCATACAAACCAAATAATAGCATAAACGCCAGCAATAAAAATTATTATCCAATCCCAAAGTAGCAATATCCATATCAACACAACCTTTATTAATTTTAGAAAATCACCCATAACAACAACCTTTAGTTAATAAAATCGGATAATAACAGGTTATTTATAAAATTCAATCAAAAAGTTTTATTTTATTAAATTAAAATTATAATGTTGTTATATTATATAAAAATAGAGTTCGGCCGCTTTTACCGAACTCCAAGTTAATAAAAAAACAGCCAGAAATATCACACTGAGATAATTCCGCTGGCCATGGCATATATGGCAAACAAGGCGATTATTACCACTATTGCAGCCACAACCCCCTCCCCAACGCTAAAAGCCGGAGCATCTGGCTCATGCTGTTTTTTTGCCCAAATATAAACAGGTATGCCGGCAGCCATAAAAATCACAGCCATCAGCAAATAGTTCAAACCGGCGGCATAAATCAGCCAAACTGAATACACCGAACCGACTATACCCGAAAGCAAAGCAGCAGAACGTTTGATATAAAAATTCATTGGATATTCATGGTCTTCGCAAATTTTCCATAAATACGCGCAGCTGGAAAAATAAGCCGGCAAAACCATTACGCTGGTAATACTCAACATGGTGTTCCAAGCATTGCCTGAAAAATAAACCAACAGCATAAAAATTTGCATTAAAGAGCTGGTTACCCACAAAGAAACTGACGGCGTAGCATTTGCATTTTCTTTGGCAAATTGCTTTGGAAAAGTTCCGTTTTCAGCCGCAGCCTGCGGAATTTGCGCCGTAACCACCGTCCATGCCAACCAGCTGGTTAAAACCGACACCAACAATCCGATATTCATCAGCCAAGCACCCCATTTACCAACCAAAGCTTCCAAAATACCAGCTGTTGACGGATTCGGTATGGTTGCCAACTGAGCTTGGCTCATCAAACCAAACGGCAGCACAGAAAGCAGCACATAAATTGCCAAACAGCCCATAAAGCCCAAAACCGTCGCGCGACCAACCGTTTTTGGCGATTTAGCATGTTTAGACATCACAACAGCGCCTTCAATACCAATAAACGCCCACAAAGTCACTAACATGGTACTCTTAATTTGCGCCGAAAGATTTCCAAGTTTAGAAGCAGCGTTTTCGCCCCAAAAATCAAACTCAAACTTGTCCGCATGAAACATAAAAGCGGCTATAAGAATAAACAAAATCAGCGGTACAATTTTTGCAATCGTGCCAATCAAGTTTATAATCGTGGCTTGCTTGATTCCGCGCAGCACCAAATAGTTGAAACTCCAAATCAGAATCGAACCGATAATAATGGACATCAAATTATTGCCGCCGGAAAAATACGGCGGGAAAAAATAGTTAAGCGCGTCCATCGTTATCACGGCATAGCCTACGTTTCCGCAAATTTGACACAGCCAATATGACCAGCCGATAGTAAAACCGACATACGGACCAAAACCGGCGCGGCTGTACATATAGATACCAGCTTTCAAATCCGGCTTGGCAGCGGATAAGATACGGAAGGTATTGGCAATAAAATAAACACCAATACCGGTTATTACCCATGCTAGCAACACAGCTCCAACCGAAGCTCCGGCCGCCATATTTTGCGGCAAGCTATATATACCGCCGCCAATCATAGAGCTGACAACAATGGCGGCAAGCGCCCACACGCCTAATCCCGTACCAGAATCCGGCGCTGCCGAAGTGTCAGCCGATATTTTCTTTTTATCAGCCATAATGATTTTCCTTTTCTAAATATAAGAGCGGGGCAGCAAAACACTCTGCCCCGTTTTTTGTAACCTAAATTTTTGCCGGTTCGGCGTTTTCAAAATTCAAAAAGCCCAAACTGGTCAAACAGTAGCCAAACTGTTCGGTAATGTTCAAATAGTTATGGAACAATTGGAATTCACTGTGTTTTTCGACTCCGCGGAGTTCCAACTCATGCTTCAGCGACTTATTAAGCCACATTTCGGCATGTCCGCGGGCGATATCATCATCAATATGAGTGTCAAAAAATTCGACATATTCGGCAGCCCAGCCGCCAATCAGCTCGCCTTTAGAATCCTTACCCCAACAAATACCGACACCGGTGGCGATAGCTTTGTGTTCATCGCGGCTGGCACCATGACCGGCCATAATAACCTCCAGCACCGCACCATGCTTGAATTGTCCTACAACTTTGTCAACAGGCACAATATTACCATAAACTTCTTTTGGCAAAACAGAAGTATACGGCACAACGTTAAAGTTTTCTATTTTAGCTTCTTTCAAAGCAGAATCATAACAAAAAGTTTCAAACGGCTGCGGAGGAATCCCCTCGTTTGCCTGCCCTGTACCGCCGGTGATAAAAGCTAAAGTCGGATAACGAACTCCATAAGTCATAATAAAATCTCCTTTATAAAATTTTGTACAAATATTTCAGTTCGTTTATTGAGATAATGGCGGCACCGACCTTTTCAATAGAACTTTTGAGCACCCCTCATTATTTTAGAATATCTTAAACAAAAAGAAACGCCCGAGTTAGGAGCAAGGGCGTTTCCGGAGAAAGACTGCCGACTATAAGACAATGAGAGTAACGGCAGTTCTTTGGAATCTGCGGGCGGTTTGCAACTAGTATCCCAAACCGTCACGCTCTTCCAAACTCAGTAAAATTTCCATAAAATTTCACAAACATTGCTAGAGTTTGTACAACTGCAAGCCTTTGCTGCTACAGCAACGTTCATTGGCGCACCTGCACATGCAATTGCTTTGCCGCCAGCACTATCAAGCGCTGTTGCGGCACAAGCACCTGACACATCTAAATTATCAGCATTAGAAGCAGCCTCTGCAGCTCCATTTGCTGTTCCTGCAACCTTCATACCTACAAAACCGGCAGAATAACCAGAACCCCAATCGTTAGTTGCCAAAGTCACACAAGCTTCTTTTGTTAAACCAGAAAATCTAACCGTAAAACCCATATTTGTGCCATTAGCACTAGCGTCTGCACCTTTAACATCAGCAGCCTTAATTTCAACAGAGCCCAAGAAAGCATTTGTCAGAGTTCCGTCAGTGGCATTTGTAACCAATTCGTCTGGTACAACACCCATAGCTACAGCATTTTTATTATCCAAACCATCATAAGTTTTCTGTTGTGCATACAAGGTTCTGATATTGGTTACAATCATAGAAACATTGTCGGCAACCTTGTTTGTTTTGAATTTGTTCATTGCTTTGGAATAGCCGGCAATACCGCCCACAGACAGTACGCCGATAATAGCCAACACGCCCAACATTTCTATCATTGAACGGCCGGATTCTAATTTCTTATAATTATTCATTGTTTTTCTCTTCCATAATTCTTGTTAAACATACAAAAATAGCCGCTACGAAAGCGACTGGAAGTTGGAAACTACTAAAAGAAAAATAGTGTAGCTTATTTACTATACATTACATATAGCTTATTTAGCTACCTTCCAGCCATAAGACTAGAAGGCATGCACAAATTTTACCCTTGCGCAAAGGTACTCTTTTATGAGGTTTCCACACCCCAGACAGACTATCGCCTATCCAATTATCACGTTAACAAAAATATTTTCAAATGTAAAGAAGAATTTAGTCTTATATCTAAAGTAATAGTGCGAGGCATTACCGTCAACTTTTGACGACCTTCTTTTCCACCTTCGGCACTGGTCATTCTAGGCCTTGTGCCTAGGATCTTGTGGCGACAAACACCTCCACTCTCGGCGTCATTCTTCAGCGCCTCATGCCGTTTTATAGGCTGAGGCAGACTGGAGAATCCACAACTTTGTTGCCCTCGGCAACGCATTGGACATTGCTGCCGCAATGGCGTTATGGATACTCGGGATTGGCACATCCTGTGGGGTGTGCCACCCAAGTATGACAAAAAAATACCGGCTGCCATTGGTGACAACCGGTACAAAACCAGAAAATTAAACTTATTATTCAGCGGACTCAGCCGGTGCGGTGATACCATCATCTTTAGGCATAATATCCGGCAGCTGACCAACAGCTTGTTTACGTTTCAATTTATTCACAAATTTGATAGAACGCTGAGCATCCCATTTTCTTTTACCTTCTTCGCTTTGATAAATCATTTTATAAACTTCAATAGCTTGATCAAATTCAGAAAGCTTAGTCAAACAAGAGGCCAAACCATCATAAAGTTTGTGTGTATAACGTCCGCCAACAATAGCCTGAGCTTTTTTGTAGCATTTCAAAGCGTCTTTAAACTTGAACATTTTTTGGTATACGTAACCAATACTAATCCACGCTTGCAGTTCTTGACTATTGATATTCAAAATTTTTGTAAAACATTTCAAAGCGGAATCGTTATCACCCATCAATTGATATGTCACGCCAATACCATTCCACGCCTTGGTGTTATATTTATCACCGGCTAAAACTTTTTTAAAGAATGAAATTGAACGGTCATATTGTTTCAATTTTTGCAAAGTTACGGCAATACTCAGCAATGTCTGCGGATGTTTGCTATCCACCTTCATAGCTTCTTCCAAAACATCTAATGCTTCTTTATATGAAAACATATGCTGCAAAGCGATTGCTTTACCGTTTAACGCTTCCAAAGAGGTGCAATCATTGGCAAAAGCCTCGTCAAAACAAGCGATTGCTTCTTTATAAAGGCCGCGCATACTTAAGGTTACGCCTTTATTATTCAACACTTCAACCGATTTAGGATTTACAGCCAATGCTTTATCAAAGCATTCTACCGCGTCGGTGTACTTACTCATTTTTTGATATGCGAACCCTTGGCTGTTCATAGCTTTCCAGGCTCTTGGATTTTCAGCTATCACTTCTGCAAATTTTTGGATAGCTTCTTCATATTGGCCGGCGTCTAATAATTCCTGACCTCTTTTGTATGCACTGTTTTCGTTTAATTTAACCATTTTTACCTCTTTATTTTACAAAATAATACTTCTAGTACGACTAGCACATATTAATTATTATGTCAAGTTTTTTTATATCAGCTGTAATTGTTTGAAAATAGGCACATCTGTTCTAATTTCCAGATATTTACATAAAAATTTTTGGCAATTTCTTCTAATATTTTCTCGATTTTGGGCAAAATATTTTTGATATTCAAGCTTAAATTTTTCACTTTGGCTGCTAAAAACAATTTCTTGCCCTTTATATGCGGCTTTATAATCTCCGCTTGGCGGCGCAACTTCTTCCAAAACATCAAAAATATCAACACAATAGACTTTGTTATTTTTTGCCAAAGCGGCAATACTTTTGAATTTTATATTATCAAAACCATAAAAATCGCTCAATATAAAAATTGTCCCCTGCCCTTTTTGACGATATTCCAAAGAGTTAAGAGCATCGCTTAAACTACCGTCATAACTATTAAGCAAGATATTATTGCTTATTTCCGCAATTTTTGCAAACATTGACATCAAACTTTTTACACTGCCTTGCGGTTTGAAATAGTAAGAGTTCGCTCCGTCATAAATTAAAAGACTGAATCGGTCTTTGTTGCGAACAGACAGCCAGCCTAAAAGCGCTGTAATTTTGGCTGCTGTCACAGATTTCAGCTCCTTTTTAGTACCAAAAACCATTGACGACGACAAATCTAAAACCACAGTGATAACTCGGTCTTTTTCTTCGGCATAAACTTTGGTAAAAGGCTCCGACTTTCGAGCGGTAATGCGCCAGTCAATGTCGCGGATATCATCGCCAAAATTATAGGCGCGCACCTCTTCCAGCTCTATTCCCCGTCCTTTGAACGCCGATTTTACATTGCCGGCGCGATTAGAAGTCAAAAAATCGTGCCGCCGCGACAAATACGGCAAATAACGCTGCTGCTCTATCAATTCGGGCACAGTTACCGCCAAACCGGTTTTATCGTTCTGCTTTTTATCTTTTTTAAAAAACAGCATGGTTCTAATTCCTTATGGCAGCGGAACAATTTTTAGCAAACGAGTGATAATATCATCTGCCGAAAGTCCTGAGGCCTGCGCCTCAAAGCTCAATATAATCCGGTGCCGCAAAACATCATAGACCACAGCGTGCACATCTTCCGGAGTTACAAAATCACGCCCCGCCAGCCAAGCGTTGATTTTGGCGCATTTATCAAGGGCGATGGTCGCACGCGGGCTAGCACCAAAAGCAATAGTATTTTTTAATGATTCGTCATATTTTTCGGGGTGACGAGTCGCCATAATCAGCTGAATCAAATATTCTTCAACCGCATCGCTGCAGTGAATTTTATAGGCTTCCTGACGCGCGGCAAAAACATCTTCTGCTTTAATTGAGCCGAATTTAGCTTTGAATTGCGCCACGCTGTCGGCAGCGGTTTGTGTGCTGTTTTCTTCATTGCGAACCAGCTGCAAAATTTTGCGCTCGGTTACGGCTTCCGGCTGGTCAATTTTGATATACATTAAAAATCTATCCAGTTGGGCTTCCGGCAGATTATAAGTCCCCTCGTGTTCAATCGGGTTTTGTGTGGCCATAACCATAAACAATTTAGGCAATTTATATTGCTTTCCGCCCACGCTGACTTGACGTTCGGCCATAGCCTCAAGCAGTGCCGACTGCACTTTGGCCGGCGCGCGGTTAATTTCATCAGCCAAAACAAGATTGGCAAAAATCGGACCTTTACGAAACTCAAATTGTCCGGTTGAGGCCACATAAATATCACTTCCGGTAATATCAGACGGCAGCAAATCCGGTGTAAACTGAATACGGCTGTAAGCGGCTTCTATACACTCGGACAAAGTTTTTATGGCCTTGGTTTTTGCCAGCCCCGGAGCACCTTCTACCAACGCATGACCGTCGGCCAGCATGGTGATAATCAGTTTGCGGACAAGCTCTTCCTGACCTAAAATCCGGCTTTCCATAAATTGTTTCAAATTGGTGATTTTATCTCTGACTTCTGACATTTTACGCCTCTCAAAAAATTGTACGCAAGTCTAAATAAAGACTTTCTTTTCTCTTATATTTACGATATATAAGTTTTAAAACTGTTAAAAACAAGAAGATTTCAAAAATGAGCGATATATTTGATTTAGACGACAGCAGCTGCGCGCCGCAGATTTATGACAATATCAGCGCTTTGCGCCCATCCGCGCCGTGGCTGAACGAGCTTAATCCAGAGCAAAAGCAAGCTGTGGAAACAACCGAAGGTCCGTTGTTGGTGCTTTCTGGCGCCGGTACCGGTAAAACCAAGGTTTTGACCACCCGCTTGGCTTATATTTTGACAATGCGGAAGGCTCAGCCGTGGAATTGTTTGGTTGTCACCTTTACCAACCGCGCCGCCAAAGAGATGAAAGAACGCGTGCAAAACCTTATTGGAGATATGGCAAACAGCGTTTGGCTTGGCACTTTTCACAGCATTTGTGTCAAAATTCTGCGCGCTCACGCCGAAGTGGTCGGTCTGCATTCCAACTTTACGATTTTGGGCGAAGACGACCAAAAACGTTTGATTAAACAAATTTGCGAAGCCTCCGGCATAGATGAAAAAAAATATCCGGCGCAAAGCCTGATGGAAAGAATCGCCCGCCTTAAAGATAAAGGCATTACCGTGGATAAAGCGGCGCAAGATTATCGCTCTAATGTTTTGCTGGAAGTCTACAAAAAATATCAAGCCCGTTTGGTGGAGCTGAACTGCGTTGATTTTGGCGATATATTGCTGGATACGCTTACTATTTTGATGTCTGACGCTGAGATTTTGCGTAAATATCAAGAAAAATTTCAATATATTATGGTGGACGAGTATCAAGACACCAACGTTACGCAATATCTGTTTTTACGTCTGCTTTCGCAAAAATATCGCAATTTGTGCTGTGTGGGTGATGACGACCAATCCATTTATTCTTGGCGCGGGGCAGAAATTGAAAACATTATGCGCTTTCAAAAAGATTTTGAGGACGCTAAAGTTATCCGCTTGGAGCGCAACTATCGTTCAACCGCCAATATTTTAAACGCGGCTTCGGCGCTGATAGCCCATAACTCCACTCGTTTAGGCAAAACTTTGCGCGTGGCCGAAAATAGTCCGGCGTGCCGAGGAACTAACGAAAAAATCAAAGTTTTAAGCATTTACAGCGGCGAAGAAGAAGCCAAATGGATTGCCTCAGAAATTGAGCGGCTGCACCGCGGCGGACATCCCTACTCCGATTTTGCGGTTTTGGTGCGCACGGCTTTTCAAACCCGAGAATTTGAAGAAAAATTTATCAGTGAAGCCATACCATATCAGGTTATCGGCGGACCCAAATTCTATGAACGCGCTGAAATTCGCGATTTATTGGCTTATTTTCGAGTTATTTTGCAGCCTAGCGATGATCTGGCGTTTGAGCGCATTATCAACAAGCCGGCGCGCGGTATTGGCGCCAAGACCATAGAAAAATTACAGGAAACTGCTCGCAACAATCATACTTCTATGTTTGCGGCGGTTAATATTCTGTTGGAAAACGGCGGATTAAGCGGCAAAGCTAAAACAAATTTAAGCGAGCTTATGGAAAAATTTACCGAATGGCAGCGCGTGGCCAACGCCGTTTCTCCAAACGACTTAGCCGAACAGGTTTTGGACGAGTCCGGCTATTTGGAAATGCTGAAAAATGATACTTCGGCTGACGCTCCGGGGCGTATTGAAAACTTGAAAGAACTTGTCGGCGTGATGAGCGATACCGAAAACTATCCAAATTTGGCTGAATTTTTGGAACACGTCAGCCTGGTTATGGATAACGACAACGCCGTTGACAACAATAAGGTTATGCTGATAACCCTGCACTCCGCCAAAGGTTTGGAATTTAACATCGTCTTTTTACCGGGGTGGGAAGAAGGCTTGTTTCCACACCAAAAAAGCCTTGATGAAGGCGGAACCAACTCGCTGGAAGAAGAGCGTCGCCTCGCCTATGTGGCTATTACGCGCGCCAAACAAAAACTCTATATCACCACCACTTATTGCCGCCGTGTCTACGGACAATGGCAAAACAATATGCCGTCGCGCTTTTTGAATGAAATTCCGACTTCAACACTGGATATTGTCAACCAAACCAGCAGCTGCTACAACGGCGGCGGTTCGGGTTACAATTCATACGGCAACAACAGCGGTTATAACGGCGGATACAAAAAATACGGCAGCAAATACAGCAACAAGCCGAAATTTTCGACCAAGCCTAGTTATCAAGCCGACTATGACTATGAACCCGATGATTATGCCGATTATGATTCGTATCAAAGCAGCAAAGCGTCCAGTCTGGTTGGCACAAGAGTATATCACGAAAGTTTTGGCTATGGTAAAATAACCAATGTTGAGGGGCAAACCTGCGAAGTGGAATTTGAAAAATTCGGCCGCCGCAAAATTATGGGAACATACCTCCGTAGAGCCTGATTTAAAATTTGATAGGAAATTGGTTAAGCATGAGCTAAATAGTACTTAACCAATTTTTTTTATAATGAAACCACACGCGTGAAATGCGTGTGGTTTCATTTTGGTAGTTATTTATTTTCTACTCGTCTAAATTTGTGGTTTCCGGCTCAGTTACGAAATCATCAGCCATATCATCAGCCATATCATCAGCAACATTGTCTAAAACATCGTTGCTATCTTCGTCGATTTCTTCATCGGCGTCAGCATCGGCGTCCAGCCATGTTACGGAAACAACTTTTTCATCTTCGCCAGTACGGAACAAGATAACACCTTGTGTCTTACGTCCGGCCACACGGATATCATCAACCGGCATACGGATAAGCTTGCCGCCGTCGGTAACCATCATAATTTCCTTACCGTCTTCAATTGGGAACGAGCTTACAACTTCTTTGTTGCGCGGTGACATTTCCATATTGGCAATACCTTGGCCGCCGCGTCCGGTTACGCGATATTCATACGAAGACGTGCGCTTACCATAACCGGTTACGGTAACAGTCAAAATAAACTCTTCAGCTTTGCGCATTTCTTCAAATTTAGCCATATCAAGCAAATTCAACAACCCTGTTTGGTCTGGAGAAATGCAAGCATCGCCGCCGCTTTCGGCTTCCATACGTTTCATAGCGCTGGAAACACGCAGATATTCATCACGTTCTTCCACGCTAGCAGTGCAATGTTTCAAAATAGACATTGAAATAACTTCATCATCGCCTTGCAGCTTGATACCGCGCACGCCGGTAGAATTACGACCGACAAACACGCGCAAATCCTCCACCGCAAAACGAATACATTTACCGCTCTTTGCTGCCAGCATAATATCGTTGCTATCATCACACAAAGCCACATTGATGAGCTTATCGCCCTCGTCCAGTTTCATCGCAATTTTACCATTAGATTGAACATTGACAAAGTCCATCAGGCTGTTGCGGCGAATATTGCCTTTAGCAGTGGCAAATGCAATAGACAGGTTCTCGCAATCGGCTTCATTTTCAGGCAATTTCATAATGGCGGTGATTGTTTCGCCCTGCACCAGCGGCAGCAGATTGATAAACGGCTTACCTTTAGATGTCGGTGAACCCAGCGGCAGTTTATAAACCTTCATCTTATAAACAATGCCTTTGTTAGAGAAGAACAGTACCGGAGTATGGGTGCTGGCCACAAACAAGCGGGTAACAAAATCTTCTTCTTTAGTGGTCATACCTGATTTACCCTTTCCACCGCGTTTTTGCGCTTTATAAGCATTAAGCGGCACACGTTTGATATAACCGGCTTCGGTCACGGTCACAACCATTTCTTCTCGCTGAATCAAAGACTCTATATCTTGGTTGTATTCAATGTCTTCAATTTTGGTCAAACGCGGAGTAGCGTATTCGTCTTTGACGGCAACCAATTCATCGCGCATAATGCCATAAAGTTTTTCACGGCTAGCCAAAATAGAAAGAAATTCTTTAATATCTTCACCCAAAGAAACCAATTCATCGTGAATTTTATCACGTTCCAAACCGGTCAAACGTTGCAGTTTCAAATCCAAAATGGCTTTGGCTTGGTCATCGGACAAGCGATATAGACCGTTTTCAACTTTTCTATCCGGTTCATCAATCAAATTAACCCAATCTTCAATAGAAGCGGCAGGCCAAGCCTTGCCAACCAAAGAGTCTTTAGCGTCTTGCGGCGTTGGCGCAGTTTTAATCAGTTCGATAACTTCGTCCAAATTTTCCACAGCTATAGCCAAACCAACCAATACATGCGCGCGGTTACGAGCTTTATTCAAGCGATAAATCGTGCGGCGGCGGATAACTTCTTCACGAAATTCAATAAAGGTCGAGATAATGTCTTTCAAATTCATCATCATCGGGCGGCCGCCGTTAATCGCCAGCATATTCATACCAAAGCTGGTTTGCAGAGCCGTAAACTTATACAACTGATTCAAAACCACATCGGCTTGGAAATCGCGCTTGATTTCTATCACAATGCGCACGCCCTGACGGTCGGACTCATCACGGATATCAGAGATACCCTCAACTTTTTTATCTTTTACCAATTCGGCAATGTGTGAAACCAAAGCCGCTTTGTTTACCTGATACGGCACTTCATGCACGATAATGGCTTCTTTATCCTTGCGGATTTCCTCAATAGTGCATTTAGCGCGCATCATAATAGAGCCGCGGCCGGTCAAATAAGCCTGTTTAGCCCCGCCGTAACCCAAAATCAAGCCGCCGGTCGGAAAATCCGGTCCCGGAACAATATTAACCAGTTCTTCAATACTGATTTCCGGATTGTCAATATAGGCGCAGCAAGCATCAATCACTTCGCCCAAATTGTGCGGAGGAATGTTTGTGGCCATACCAACGGCAATACCGTTGCCGCCGTTTACCAACAAGTTAGGAAAACGCGCCGGCAAAACTGTCGGTTCTTGTAAAGATTCGTCATAGTTTGGCATAAAGTCAACAGTGTCTTCGTCCAAATTGTCGGTCAAACAAGAAGAAACTTTAGCGAGTCTGGCTTCGGTATAACGCATAGCAGCAGCGCCATCACCATCCATAGAGCCAAAGTTACCTTGTCCGTCAACCAATGTCAGACGCATAGAAAACGGCTGCGCCATACGCACCATGGCTTCATAAATAGAGCTGTCGCCATGCGGGTGATATTTACCCATAACATCGCCGACGATACGCGCCGATTTACGATATGGTTTGGTGCAGTCATAACCGTTTTCATACATGCCGTAAATAATGCGGCGATGCACAGGTTTCATACCGTCACGAGCATCTGGCAACGCACGCGAAACAATAACGCTCATAGCATAGTCCAAATATGAACGGCGCATTTCTTCCGAAATCATAGTCGGGGCAATGTTATCAGACTTAATGACATCTGTGGTTTCAATTTCTTCTGTCACTTTATACCTCTTTTCTTTAAACTTGTTAAACTGCTTAAACATAGCAAAAATTAGCTTTGAGAAAAAGTTTTTTCTCCGATTTATACCCAAAATAAAATATGACTTTTGCGTCTATGGGCAAAAAAAGCGCCTTAAAATCGATTTTTCTTTTAAAAAGTTAACAAAAAATTACATCTGGACTATATTTGGTAAAAGATGATAAAATTTGGAAAAATCGCTGAAGAATGGTACACACCTTTAGAAATTGTGTCTGTCATCAATATTGATTAAATCAAAAAAAGCACTGCTACTTTACAGTAACAATGCTTTTTTGTTTTTCGGTACCTACATGGCAAAATCGTTGCCAGGCAGATAGTTTTCATACCTACACTTCAGCTCTTTGTTCACCAGCTCTGGCTCATATACCAAAGCCACTTGTACAACAAAATAATCTGACGCTGTAAATATGTCATCCAAATAGTCAGCATACACATTTTTCAGCATACGCTTCAATGGATAGTGAAACAGCGGTGTCATGCTCAAGCTGTTAATACGAGGATATATCTTCAGCAACAGACTGCGGCTCATTGAACTCAAAAATCCTCTGTCAAAAATGAAATTAATCATATTGACGGAGATTCGACCGGTCAATGGAACTATATCATACACAAAAGAGCAAATCTCCTTATAAATTTGTCCCTGCGCCGCCTTTTCTTCGGCTGTTGCACATGGAAGCGAATTATAAATACTGATAATCCACTCCTCCGCAATATGATAAAGTTTTTCGCGACGGCAGCCGTCTTTTTGGTTGAGCAGCAGACGAATTTCTGAAACTCCGAGTTTCACCTTGTTAAGCTTCATGGATTCCAGATGCTTAATCGTCTGTTTTAAAAATAGTTTGTTTTCTTCAAACACCCTATCTTGCAAGATTTGTTCAGCGCTCCACTGCTCAAAATCAAGCTGTTTTCCTTCCATCAGCCTAGCAAAAGCCGCACGACCAACATCATTGATTTTGTGGACAAACTCTGTTGTCTTACTAATCAGATACTCCAGCGAACGACTCTTGTCCTTAGCATAGCTTTTACGCATGCGTCCAAGCAATTTGCTGTAAACGTTGCGGTCAAAATCAGAAATTGCTTCCAATGCTTCAACAAAACCGATGTCTTTGTGGTCGCAGCCGTGAATATGCACGCTTTGAAGGAACGTAAACTTCATCTTGGCATAGAGTTTTACCTCTATACTGTCAATTTGAAACACATCCTCTTCAAAATCGCCAAAATCCTCGCCGTTATGAATACGTGTAACAGCCCAGCGGCGTGCAACAGGCATCAGCTTTTTTAGAGTGGCCTTTTCAAAGGTCTTTTTGTCATACCCCATTTTTTCGTAATAAGGAACCACCTTACGTACAGCATTTTCATCAGAAGCATCTTGCACAAATTTCTTAACCCCATCAAGCAAACCACACAACAAAGTCTTTGCCGCAGAATCCTTTACAACTGTAGATACCGTGTCATTTCCAATAATTTCCATAAGTTACGATAAATTTAATTAATAATATTGTTTACATCTAAAAATGTAGCTCTTTTTTGCAATATTGTCAAGCCGTGCCATAAAAAAACAGCCGCAGTCTTAAGGACTGGAGCTGATTTTTTTTAAGATTGTTTGTTTTTTTAAGTAAACTATTTATGCAAAGCGATTTTCAAAACCTCTGAAACATTGTCTACCGGAATAATTTTCATTCCTTTTTTTACGTTATCAGGAATTTCTGCCAAATCCTTTTCATTTTCTTTTGGAATAATCACGGTTTTGATGCCGCCGCGCAAAGCTGCAAGCAATTTTTCTTTCAAACCGCCGATTGGCAAAACTCGCCCTTGCAAGGTTATTTCTCCCGTCATTGCCACGTCTTTTTTAACCGGAGTTTTAGTAAACACCGAAACTAAAGTTGTGTACATAGCAATACCAGCTGATGGTCCGTCTTTTGGCGTTGCGCCTTCTGGCACATGAACATGCACGTCAGTTTTTTCAAACACTTCAGGATCTATGCCCAAATCTTTGGAATGAGCACGCACCACCGAATATGCGGTTTCGATTGACTCTTTCATCACATCGCCAAGCTTACCAGTTTGAGTAACCTTACCCTTACCAGGCATATCCACGGCTTCAATAAACAATATGTCGCCGCCGACTTCTGTCCACGCCAAACCTGTTGTCACACCAATATGGTCTTGCTTTTCTGCCTCACCATAACTAAAGCGTTTTACACCCAAATATTTTTCCAAATTTTCCGGCGTAACCTCTATTTTGACGCATTTGCCTTTTTGCAGCAAAATTTCTTTAGTAGCTTTGCGGGCAATTGTTGAAAGCTCGCGTTCCAAATTGCGTACGCCGGCCTCTCGGGTATAATAACGGATTATATCTTTGATTGCCGCATCTGTGATAAGCAATTCCGAACATTTAACCGCATTTTCATCAAACACCTTTTTTAATAAATGGCGTTTGGCAATTTCAATTTTTTCATCTTCCGTATAGCCAGAAAGCTGAATAATTTCCATACGGTCAAGCAAAGGCCGCGGCATATCCAGAGAATTGGCGGTTGTCACAAACATAACGTCTGACAAATCATAATCAACTTCCAAATAATGATCATTAAAGGTAGAGTTTTGCTCTGGGTCCAAAACCTCAAGCAAAGCAGAACTCGGATCACCGCGCCAATCATTACCAAGCTTATCAATTTCATCAAGCAAAAACAGCGGATTAGATGTGCCGACTTTTTTCATTGATTGCACAATTTTACCAGGCATAGCGCCAACATAGGTGCGGCGATGGCCTCTGATTTCGGCCTCATCACGCATACCGCCCAATGAAGCCCGCACAAAATTGCGGTTTGTGGCGCGGGCAATAGACTTACCAAGCGAAGTTTTACCAACTCCCGGAGGACCGACCAAGCACAGTATAGGCGCTTTCATATTTTTGGAGCGGGATTGCACAGCCAAATATTCCACAATGCGTTCTTTAACTTTTTCTAAGCCATAGTGGTCTTCTTCCAAAACATCAATTGCTTTTTGTAAGTCCTTGTTTAATTTGGTCTTTTTATCCCAAGGAATATCCAATAACCAATCCAAATAGTTACGGATAACCGCGCTTTCCGGAGAAGAATTTCCCATATTTTTAAGTTTTTTCAACTCGGACAAAGCTTTTTCACGCGCTTCTTTAGTAAATTTTGTCGCGTTGATGCGTTTGAGATAATTACCAAATTCATCACCGTCTTCGCCATCATTCAGCTCTTTTTGAATAGCCTTAATCTGCTCATTCAAATAATACTCTTTTTGACTCTTTTCCATTTGTTTTTTGACACGATTTTTGATTTTGTCTTCAACTTCCATCACCATCATTTCTGTGTCAATCAGCTGCAGCAATTTGTTTAAGCGCTCTTTCAAATTACCGGCTTCAAGCAAAAATTGTTTATCTTCGGTTTTCAGCGCCAAGTGCGAAGCTATGGTATCAGCCAGCTTGTCATATTCTTCTATTTGTTTAACCGACTGCACTACATCAAGCGGAATTTTTTTGTTGAGTTTAATATATTCTTCAAACTGGCTGACAACCGCCCTTGCCCATGATTTTAGCTCTGTATTATCTTCATTTTCCTGCGGATAAGGCAAAATCGACGCCGAAATATAAGCTCCTTCGTGATGAAAAGATTTAATTTTGATGCGCTCAATACCTTCAACCAAAATTTTTACGGTTCCGTCAGGCAGCTTTAACATTTGCAAAATATTGCCACGAGTGCCAACTTTATATAAATCAGCGGCTTCAGGAACTTCAACATCGGCTTTTTTTTGCATTACCAAAACAATATCCGAGCCTTTATCATTAGCCTTTTGCACAGCTTCAATAGACATTTCGCGCCCAACAAAAATCGGCACAATCATCTTTGGATAAACCACAACATCACGCAGCGGCAACACCGGCAGCACAATTTTTTTTGTTTCTACTTTGCTTTCTTCTATATTTTCCTGCATCTCAGCATAACTCCGTCCAATACATCTTTTTATTATATAGGGTTGCTTTTTCCGTTCGACAATAGCGCATTGCAAATTTTCCCCACTTTGTTTAATTTATGGCGATAATTTTAATATTATTCTCCAAATACTTTTCAACACCCTTGTTTATCAATTTTAAGAGCCGCTTGCTATCTTTAGAATTGATTTTCAAGCCAATCTCCGCTGCAAGCTCTTGAATATTTCTGTTATCAACATATTCATCAAAAGCCAAAATTAAATTAGTTTTGGCAGATAAATATTCTCCTTTTCTGGCTTCGGGATGATTTTCTTCAAAAGTCCAAAAAATCTCATTAGCTATGTATGTTAACTCATGTATATTCATTTGACACCTGCAATATATAATATAAATATTATTTATTGCCTTTGTCAATAATATTTTTCTAATATTTTATTATTTTTTACCTATAATCTTATTTTTTTCTAATTCATCTTGCAAAAACCTGTTTATTTTACCATTGGCATCGGCGGCAGCACGGGTTAAGAGTTTCATTATCAAATTATCGGCCATTTGCTGTTCGTCTTTATCAGCGGCAAACAAAACAAAGTGATTTTGCTCCTGTTTAAGCGGTTTAAAATCAGCATTATGCTGGGCTGTTGTCTGCAAAACAACAACCATTTGCATTTTATGGTTTGTATCGTCTATTTTATCTACTTCTGCTTTGGTTAAAGCTGGTTCAATCACAAAATCAGCCAAACTTTTATCATCTGTTACAAAATAATAGTCGCTGTGCGAGAATTTTTCTTTTAAAAAGTCGGTGTAATGATTGGTGTCAGTATCGTCCCAAAATTTCATATTCTCAATATACACCAGTTTTTTTTCTTTCAAATTCTGCGGTTTAAAGGCTGTTTTTTGTTTTACTTCTTCGGCAACTTCGGTAGCCATTTTCACTTCTGCATCCGGATTTATATGCGCAGGTTCAGCCGCTTTTTTATGTTCTTCTATCAAAGACTTTAGTTCATCGGCCGAAATTTCCAAATTAGCCGAAACATGCACGCACACCCGATTTACTTCGGATAAAGTGATATTATGTTCAACATTGGCTAAATACTCATCAATAAGCCGATAAGCAATAATATCGACCACTGACGGCGTTAAATTTTCACCGTATTTTTGAATAATGCCGGCAGATTTAACCGCAATCAAACTAGCCTTATCAACAGCGCGATATTCCATAGTTTGCTTATCAAAATCTTGCTGTCTGTCATCACAGGCATCTGCCTCAACCTTTTGAGATATCACTGCATTATCTTGAGCATAAGCACTATTTTGCAAACATAGTGCAAGCGCTGTCATGCATAAAATTTTTTCCAAACCAGCAGACATTTTTACCACCAGCTTCTATCTCCGTCCGCCTGATGAACAACTTCTGTCCATTCTCCGATTTTAACGCCATCTTTGCTTTCCAAAGTCAATGTATATTTTATGGCCGGCACTTGTTTAGTCGGAGTATCAAACCAATCAACCGCGGTATTCACCACATATTCTGCCCGCGGCTGACTATTCACCAATATAGCAGTACTGCTGTTTTCTAGGCGTTTTTTAATGGTTTTCACGCCTTTATCAATTCCGCCAGGCAAATCTTTGTCCGCAGTTTTAGTATCAGCCACAAAGATTCTTACCGGTTTATCTTGAAACACAGCTTTGGCATCATTAAACATAGAATTTACTGTTCGATTGGCTGAAATAACATAAATTTCCGGCAATTCAGGAATTATCGTTTTTTGTTGTTCCGGTGCTACCGGCTCTTCATCTGGGCAGCAGCGGCGCTTTTTGTGTTCAGAATAAACTTCGGTAACGCGTGGTTTTAGCACCAACGGCTCCGGCATGGCTTGCGGGCAATTATTTTCTACACAAGAATAAGAACACGGAACAGACACTTCCGCAACTTCTGGATACACCTCGACTTCTGGCGTTTTTTGCGCCGAAGAACAGCCTGCGACTAAAACCAACGTGCTGAGCAAAGCCATTTTTTTCATTTTGATATCTCCTTTTTATAGTTGTTAATATATTTACACGCCGACCCTTAAAAATACCTTAATATCGACCAAGATTTACTTGAAAAATATTTAATCAACTTTTATGCTAAAAAAAATTATAAACAAAGGACACTCAAAATGCTTATTACTTTTTTGGCTGTTTTATCGCCGTTTTTAATACTAATTCCTCCGCTGCAGCGCAATCGCTTTTTTATTTTATATTTTGCTATTATGATACTGGCGGCCTACATAACCGAAAATCATTATTTTAGAGTGGTTATATTTTCACACAAAGCTTTTTTAGTTTTTTTAGTTTATCATTTATGCTGCATAAATATAGCAACATTTATTGCCTATGGCGCGGACAAAAACGCGGCCAAGCGCGGCGATTGGCGAGTACCGGAAATACATCTGCACGCGCTGGAATTTTTGGGCGGCTGGCCCGGAGCTATTATAGCGCAAAATTTCTTTCACCATAAAACTAAAAAACGTAGTTTCCGAGCTATGTTTTGGCTGATGCTTGTTTTAGAAGCCGCGGCGATTTATATTATTTTGAAATATCTGAAGTTGATTTAAGGAGATTTTATTATGCATAAGACTTTATTTTTGCTTTTGGCCGGCACATTTTTAAGCGGCAACGCTTTAGCCGACGAACAAATTTTGCTGAAAAGCAATAACAGCAAGTTAACGCTAAGTATCTATAATCAAGACTTAGCTTTAGTAAAAGACATTCGTCAGGCCGATATCAAAGCCGGAACATCAGAAATTGTGTTTGATGGCGTCGCTCAGCAAATTCAGCCAGAAACAGCCATGCTTTATGGACATGATATTAAAGTCTTAGAGCAAAACTACAGCTATAATGTTATAACTTACGAAAATCTGGTAAATCAATCGGTGGGGCAAGAAGTGACAACCGTCCGCCAAAATCCGCAAACCGGAGAAAATATTTTTGAAAAAGCCTATTTAATCGGCTCCACCTACGGTCAGCCTGTACTCAAATTTCCTTATGGTATTGAAACAAATTTTTCCGGACGTATCGTGTTTGACAAGATTCCGGCCGGCGTGAGCGATAAACCGACTTTAACAGCCAAAATTAACAACAAACAATCCGGTGCAAAAAATTTGTTTCTGGCTTATTTAACCGGCGGTTTAAGTTGGAAAACCGACTATGTCGCCACCATAAACAACAAAAACCAGCTGGATTTGACCGGTTGGGTAACCATCAACAACAACACCGGTGTTGACTATAACAACGCCAAAATTCAGCTTATTGCCGGCGAAGTCAATGCAGTGCGCAATGTTGTCAAACCTCGTATGATGATGGCTAAAATGTCTATGGCGGTTATGAATGACAGTGTCGAAAGCGCAGGGCTCGGTTCTGTAACACCTGAACAAATCAGCAACTATGAATTATATACCCTACCGGCTATCACCAGCATTAAAGACAAGCAGACCAAACAAATTGGCTTGATTGAAAAATCCGGCGTTAAATATGCTAAGGAATTCAATTTTAATTCTCCTCTGTATTTTGGCGGAAACTATGAATTTGAAAAAATGCATCCGGAAATTACTTATGTTTTAGAAAATAATAAAACATCAAACCTTGGAATATCATTACCTGCCGGAACTATGCGCTTTTATGAAAACGATAAAAACGGCAGTCTGCAATTTATCGGCTCTGCCAACATCGGCAACACCGCCAAAGAAGAAAAATTACGTTTGAACCTTGGACAAGCTTTCAATTTGACTATTGCCGGAAAAATCAGCAAAGTATCAGAAAAAGAAATTGAACGCAAACCGCAAAATAAATGCTACAATGTAAAAGTTTTGAAAACTTACACGGCGGAAACCACAATCAGCAATGCTGATACCGACGCCAACAGCGTTATAATCAGCCAAAGTTTTCCAGATACCGCCAAACTGCTTAAGGAAAGCCATAAAGGAACGCTTAAAAACGCGTCAACCAAACAATGGACAGTATCCGTACCGGCAAACGGGAAAACCACGCTATCTTTCACTGTACAAATTCCGCAAGACACACGAATTTGCGACTAATATTTTTCATCAGTAACAGCTTTGTAAATTCGGATATTAGTACAGATAGCGCAAAAATAAAAAGAGAGAAAATTTTAGCGTACATTGAGGTACGTAAATTTTCTCTCTTTCGCAATTTAGACGCTAGACAAGTCGAAAAAGCCAGATAACGAGCTTAATGCGAAGTAATATTTTTTCACCGTGTACAAACTAGTACATAAGAAAAAGAAAAACCGGCTGCTTATTGTTGCAACCGGCACTAACTCTCAGAAACTTGGATAATGAGGCTAATACGTATTAACTTTTTTGCGCCGTGTACAAAATAGTACACAAGCACAAAAAGTTAAAAGTAGTAGACCATTAGACGAGTTTCTCTATATCATAAAGCGGACAAGCTGCACCAAATAAGCATACACCGCAAATGCGGCAATTTTATAAAGCACGGCAATACTCATAACCGAACCGCCGACAATTAAAAGCTGGATTAAAACAGCCGCAACAACCGCGCAACCCAAAATCAGCAACCAATAATATTTTTGCTTTAAAAGCAGCAAAGAAATTACTAAGGCGGATATAGTTAAGTATAGTCCCTTCATTGCGCCGAATGTTGCCGAAACCGGAGCGGTCACAGCGCCAAAGCCAAAAATGAATGACGCCATAATCACCACCAAAGCCGCAATAAAAATCATAAAACAAGTTTGTTTTGACATTTTTATATCCTCTAAAAACTAGTAGCTTCGTGCATAAATCACATCTAAAGTCGCATCTTTACCGGTCAGCAAGCATTTTCCGGTGGTGCCGCTCTGGTCAAACGGAATGCAGCGAATGGTGATTTTCATCGCTTTCAGCAATTCTTCGGTTGCCGGATCCGCACACCATTTACCGCGTACAAACGCAACTTTGCCATGTTTACCATCTTCAATCCATTCATTGCCGTTGGCAAAATAAGCGGCAAATTCTTCCGGAGTTTTAATATCGGTACGAATATTTTGTTCCAAACGCTCTTTTGCGCGCTTAAACATTTCATGTTGCAAAAATTCCAAACGCTCGCTGACAGTAGCCACAAATTCTTCAGTCTTCAGAATTTTTTTGCCTTCCGGCTGACCAAAGAAAATACGCTCTTTAACCATCAAACCGCCGTTTTCTATATCGCGGGCGCCAATTTCGCAAACCATAGGCGCGCCTTTGCGAACCCACTCCCAAACTTTATCCACGCTGGATTTGTCGCGAGAATCAATTTTGGTGCGCAGTCTTTCGCCAAACGCGGTTTTATTTTTCAGCTGAGCTTGAATATTTTCAATATACTCCATAATTTTTGCGGCATCATCATTCTTTTTAATCAACGGAATAAAGATAATCTGATACGGTGCAATTCTTGGAGGAACAACCATTCCCTCGTCATCAGCGTGCGACATAATCACACCGCCGATTAAGCGGGTGGAAACACCCCAAGAAGTGGTGTAAGCGTATTCTTGCTCATTGTTTTGATTAACAAATTTAATATCTGCCGATTTAGCAAAATTTTGCCCCAAGAAGTGAGAGGTTCCGGCTTGCAGAGCTTTACCGTCCTGCATCATGGCTTCAATACAATATGTATCTACCGCCCCAGGGAATTTTTCGTGTTCCGGCTTGCGTCCGGCAATCACCGGCATAGCCAAAACATCTTCGGAAACTTCTTTATACACATTCAACATTTTAGTTGTCTCGGCTTCAGCTTCTTTAGCCGTGGCATGAACGGTATGTCCCTCTTGCCACAAAAATTCACGTGTGCGTAAAAACAGACGCGGACGCATTTCCCAACGCACAACATTTGCCCATTGGTTTAGCAAAATCGGCAAATCACGATAAGATTTTACCCATTTAGAAAACGAGTCGGCAATAATGGTTTCGCTGGTCGGACGCACAATCAGCGGCTCATCTAATTCAGAAGCAGGTTTCAGCTTGCCGTCTTCATTAACCAAACGAGAGTGCGTAACCACAGCCATTTCTTTGGCAAATCCCTCAACGTGGTCGGCTTCTTTTTGAAAGAATGAAAGCGGAATAAACAGCGGAAAATAGTAGTTTTCGTGGCCGGTTTCCTTAAAACGATAGTCCATTTCGTGCTGGATACGTTCCCAAATTCCGTAGCCCCAGGATTTTATAACCATACACCCCGGAGAAACGGAGTTTTCTGCCATATCGGCTTCGGCAACCACACTTTGATACCATTCCGGATAATTTTGTTTACGACTGTTTTTCAAAGCCATTTATTTTCTCCCTATCTCAATTCACCGCCGGTCTTTTTACCGACTTCAGCTATAACTTTATTCATCAAATTTTCAATATCTTTATCGGTAAAGGTTTGTTCCACCGGCTGGAATGTCAAAGCAATCGCCACGGATTTTTTACCTTCCGGCATATTTTCGCCCTCATAGACGTCAAACACGCGCACGTCGGTAATGTGATTGCGGTCGGCGTTTTTAGCGGCGGCAATAATCGCAGCGGCGCTAACCGACTTGTCTACCACAAAGGCCAAATCCTTATCCACCGGCTGGAATTGCGATAATTCCAGTTTTTTGCGTGCTTTACCTTGTGTGTTGCGCGGCAACGGAATATTATCCAAAATCACCTCAAAAGCAACAACACGGGTTTTAATGTCAAAGGCTTTTAATACTGCCGGATGAATTTCGCCAAAATAGGCCAACACATTTTTACCCAAACGCAAAGTTCCTGAGCGTCCTGGGTGATAATATGACGGCGCGTCCAAAGTAATCTGCGGATTTTCAAACGGACCTTTAGCCGCAGCAATCACCGCCAAAGCATCGGCTTTAGCGTCAAAAACATCATAGTCGCGGTTGCTGTGCGTCCAATCTTTTTTAGACGTTTGACCGCAGCGAACGCCGCTTGCCGCCATATTTTGCTCTTGCGGATTGCGACCGTAAAATTCCGGACCAACTTCAAACAAAGAAACATTGGCATAACCGCGGGCGATATTATTTTTAACCGCAGTCAGCAAATTCGGCAAAATTGACGGACGCATTTCATTCAGCTCTTTGGCAATCGGATTAGCCAAGATAATTGCTTCATGTCCTTTGCGGAAATATTGTGCCAAATCGCTGTCGGCAAAACTCCAAGTCACGGTTTCATACATACCGCGCGAAGCCAGCTCATGTTTTACAATCACGGCATTGTGCTGAGCCGGCGACAAAGTTTCTTTTGGGAATTTGTCATGCGGTAAAGACACGGCCGGAATTTCATCCAAACCAATCATACGCACAACTTCTTCAACCAAATCATGCTCGCCTTCAATATCGCCGCGCCAACTTGGTGAAACCGCCTTAATTTTGCCGTTTTCCAAAGAAGTTTCAAAACCAAGCTTGTTCAAAATTTCCATAGATTTTTCGGCGCTTACCGGCAAACCGATTAAAGTTTCCAAGCGCTCCGGACGCAAATACGCCACTTGCGGTTTGCATTCTTCCGAACCAACCACAGTCAATTCAGACGCCTCGCCGCCACAAATGTTTAAAATCATCGCAGTAGCATAGTCCGAACCACTGATATTTGATTTAGGATCAACCCAGCGTTCATAACGATAGCGGGAATCCGAATCTATTTGCAGATGACGGCCGGTGCAGGCAATGCATTCAGGCTTAAACAAAGCGCATTCCAGCAAAACATTGGTCGTATCCGTCGAGCATCCTTTAGCCAAACCACCCATAATACCGCCCAGACATTGCACACCTTTCGCATCGCAAATGCCTAAGGCTTTGTCATTCAAAACATATTCTTTTTCATTCAGCGCGGTAAATTTTTCGCCGTCTTTCGCCATACGAACAACAATATCGCCGCTTAACTTATCCGCGTCAAAAACGTGTAACGGACGCGCCAAATCATAATTTATGTAATTGGTAATATCAACAAGCGGAGAAATAGAGTGTAAACCGATTGCCTCCAAACGGTCTTTCATCCACTTCGGCGTTTCGGCTTTATTATTTACGTTACGAATATAGCGCGCGGTGTAAGTCGGACATTCCGCCGGACATTCCACCGTAACTTTTAGCGGATTAGCAAATTTTGCCGGAGTTTTAACAATATTCAGCGGCTTTAACTTACCCAATCCAGCCGCAGCCAAATCGCGAGCAATACCGCGCACACCCAAACATTCGGCGCGGTTAGGAGTAATAGAAACTTCTATCACCGGATCAATAGCCAAAACTTCTGCCGCCGGTTTGCCAAGCTGCGTATCAGCCGGCAATTCAATAATGGCATTGTGGTCAGAACCAATCCCCAATTCATCAAAAGCGCACATCATACCGCAGCTTTCTACACCACGAATTTTTGTAGGTTTCAAACGTTCGTTAAACAAAGGAATCAATGTTCCGGACGGAGCAAAAATACCGATTAAACCGGTAAAAACATTCGGCGCACCGCAAACAACTTGATATTTATGGGTTCCGTCGTTCACGCACAAAACATGCAAATGGTCAGAATCCGGATGATTTTCCACGCTATCCAAACGAGCGGTGATAAAACCATCTAAATTAGCGGCCGGATTATAAACTTCTTCAACTTCCAAACCGATACGGGTTAATGTTTCGCTGATTTCATCGAGTGTGGCTGTGGTGTCTAAATGTTCTTTGAGCCAAGATAAAGTAAATTTCATCGTGCAAGTCCTCCGTTATTGCTTAAACCGCCGGTCATAGAAGAAAAATCAAGCGGTGTAAAACCATAGTGTTTGAGCCAACGAACATCAGATTCAAAGAATGTACGCAAATCAGGAATACCATATTTCAGCATAGCCAGACGGTCAATTCCCAAGCCAAAAGCAAAACCCTGATATTCGTTAGGATCAATTCCGCCGGCTTTCAGAACATTCGGGTGTACCATACCGCAGCCCAAAACTTCAAGCCAATCTGTTCCCGCGCCAATTTTCAGCTCGTTTTTAGTTTTCAGACAGCCGATGTCCATTTCTGCCGAAGGTTCGGTAAACGGAAAATATGACGGACGATAGCGTACCGGCAAATCGTCCAGTTCAAAAAAGGCTTTCATAAAGTCATACAAGCAGCCCTTAAGATGCGCCATGGTAATGTTTTTATCAATTACCAAACCCTCTACCTGATGGAACATCGGAGTGTGAGTGGCGTCATAGTCCGAGCGATAAGTGCGCCCCGGAGCAATAATGCGGATTGGCGGCTGCTGTTTTTCCATTGTGCGGATTTGCATTCCCGATGTGTGAGTACGGATAACGTATGCGGTATCCATATCAAATGGTTCCTCAGGGTTGCTGCTGAGGTAGAATGTATCCTGCATTTGGCGTGCCGGATGGTTTGCCGGCATATTCAAAGCGTTAAAGTTATGAAATTGGTCTTCAATATCCGGACCGTTTGCCACATCAAATCCCATTTCGCCAAAAATAGCGACAACTTCTTCATAAATTTTTGATACAGGGTGAATGCGTCCTTGAGTTTCGGGACGAACAGGCAAAGTAACATCAATGGTTTCGCTTGCCAATTTTTCATTCAAGGCTTTTTCTTCCAACACGGATTTTTGTTCTGTAATCGCGGCATCAATTTCGTTTTTGATAACGTTCAAAGCCTTACCGGCGGCAATTTTTTCTTCCAGCGGCAAAGCACCCAAGCCTTTCATTTGTTCGGTCAGCTTACCTTTTTTACCCAAAACGGCCACGCGGATTTCATCTAATTCTTTCAAATTTGCGGCCGCCCTGATTTTTGTCAGGGTATCGTTTTTTAATTCTTCTAAATTTTCCATTATTTGCAACCTTAGTTTTTTAAAACATAAAAAAGAGTCCGCCTCGGGACTGCCCTTTAGCCAACTCTTTTTTATTCTTTTTACTTTGTATCTATTTTATTTCTTAAGAGCCGCTTTGGCAGTTTCTACCAACTTAGCAAATGCTTGGGGCTCCTTCAAAGCGATATCAGCAAGAACTTTACGGTCAAGTTCCACACCGGCTTTAATCAGCCCGCTGATAAATCGAGAATAAGTCATATCATGGATACGTGTAGCAGCGTTGATACGTTGAATCCACAAAGAGCGGAAACTTCTTTTCTTTGCTTTTCTGTCACGGTAAGCATATTGCAAACCTTTTTCAACTTTTTCAACAGCAACTCTGAATACATTTTTATTACGACCTCTATAGCCTTTAGCCATATCCAAAATTTTTTTATGGCGAGCGTGAGCCGTTAAACCTCTTTTAACACGAGACATATCCTATCCTCCCCTAAATAAACGGTAAAAACTTTTTAACAAACTTGTTGGCTGCTGCAATAATCATAGAGCCGCGAGCTTGTCTTTTTTGCTTTTTCGGTTTGTTGAAGAGAAGGTGTCTCTTGAACGAATGGTTTCTTTTCAATTTGCCGGTGCCGGTAACGCTGAAACGTTTAGCAGCGGCTCTTTTAGTTTTTAATTTAGGCATTTTATTCCCTTTCAATAAACTGGAATTAAACAACAAGCTGTCAGGCATGCCAATTCGCCCGAACAACTCAGACAAAGAGCTTTATACCGCAAATAAATTTTAAATTCAAGTGTTTTTTAAATTTAATCCTACAGAATAATATTGACAAAAGTTTTCAAATATTTTATATTACGTCTATCAATTTATTATTATATACAGAGTATCCGGTCAAACAAAGACTCTTTAAACATTCCGGTTTTATTATGATGAGATTATTTTTAGTTATCTTGATGGCTTTTGTGTTTAACTTTAACGCTTCGGCTCAAATCAGATTCTATAGTCTGGATAATATACAAATTAAAGATAGGATATACACAACAACAGGAAGCGCTCTTATTCCTACAGGAAAAGGACTTATGCTTCTTCCTAAAAGAGAAACTCATAGCTATAAAGGAAAGTATTTATGTTTCTCCGGCTCTTTAACCTATATTGATGCAGACTATAAACGAGATGGATATTTAGAAAAAATAAGTATAGTGACAAAATGCACCAATCCTCCGATGGAATATATGCAAACATATACTCCTTATAATGCTGCACTGGCATATGGGTCATATACAAAAGGGCAATTACTATACTCTGACGGCGCAACTGTTGAAATGATTAGCAAGCAGTACAGACTGCTTTTGAAAATTAAATCAATAAAGTTATGCTCTGAATATAATTCTCAAAAAGTAACACTAGGCACAAATTGGACTAACGCTCAGTTTATGGCAAACATCTATCATTGGATACCAGAACAATCTTTAACTTGGGCAACAGAATACAAACAAGGTAAGCACAATGCAACAGATGTTGTTTTTCAGGAAAAGAAAAAAATATCTGTCATAGAAGTGACATTTACAAATGGTCAAAAAGTAAAACTTCAGACCTATGAAGACCCAAAATGGTACAATAAACCTGCATGGGAAAATGCCAAACCTGGTATGTTGGTTGAGCGTTTCAAAGTTCGTCAGATAACAGTCTATAAACTTAAATAGACACCTAAAAAGCCTCACTATGATAGTGAGGCTTTTTGCTTTACGACATAAATATTTTACACTTTTTCTATTGAAAAAATTTAATTTTATATTTCATGTACTCTTGACACAAAAAATTTATTTACGTAAAAATCATTAGTATAGAACAAAAAGGAAAAGCAATGCACACACAATCTGTTACTTTAGAATATCTGCCGCAATATGAAGCTTACGGCATCAGCGATGAAAAAATAAACGTATTTGAAAAACAAAACATAATTCCTTTAATTTCTTTAGCTCCTCAGGATATTGAGCAGCTTGCCGACACACCTAAAGATAACAAACCGACTATTGCTTTTTTGCTGGGACGCGATGAAAATTACTATACTATTGACTATAACTACGCCCGCGCTATTTTACAATCCGGCGTAAACATCCGTTTTTTGACCTATTCCGCCTGCACCGAGCAGATGAAAGGTGTTCATGGTTTAATTTTACCCGGAGGAAGATTTCCCTCACCTGAACAATTTTATTGCGACGCTGTACCAAATTCATCAACAAAATACGAACCACGAGCCGCCGCATATTTGAATTGTATTAACACAGCCCTAAAAGAACACTTGCCAATGCTAGGCATTTGTGCCGGCGCGCAAATTATTGGCGGCGTGCTGGGAATGAAGATGTACCGCAACACCAAACAATATACAAATACAGATATTGAACATAAAACCAAGATTTTAGACGCGCACAAAGTTTTAATTAAAAATCCATCACCGCTGTATGACATTTTGCAGACAGAAGAAATTGAAACAAATTCCCGTCATACGGAATCTATGCTGCCTTATGCTTCTGACAGCAAACTGACGATTTATGCCAGAACCGAAGACAATATTCCGGAATCTTGGGGAAACGACGAAAAGAATATACTGTGCATTCAATGGCATCCCGAAGACTTTGCCGCCAATGGAGATATATCCATGCAGCGCATTTATAATTGGTTGGCGCAAAAGGCACTAAGTTATAAAATAAAATTTAGTAAAATTTCCTAAATTTATATAATATTTTTGTTAATTTTATTTTATGCGCAAAAGGTTTTACATATTTGGCTTATACCTCGGAGTTTTTAGTAAATAAAGCCTTGCATCTTATACTAAAAATCTTCGCTGTCTAATAGTAAGGCTTTTTTAGTTTGTTGCTATGCTAATTTATTTTTCATTAAGCTCTTCAATAATAGCGAAAACGCTGTAAAATTGCGTAACCACTTTCCGCATATTTTTATAGCTTAAAGCCGATGAAAAAAGCGAAGTTGTTTCAAACATATCTTCATTGGTGTGAATGGCAATCAGCAGATTATTTTTCCAAAACGAACAATCTATTTTTTTGCCATAAAAATATTTTTGCACATTTTTAAGCTGTTCCATAAATTTTGGATTCAGTAAACATCGGGCTTCTATTTGGTCTTGCGAATACACTTTCCACTTTTTTTCAAAATCTATATCTTCCAAATTGATACTATGTTTCAAGCTGCTTTTCAGCTGAGCTTTTATAAATATTCGGTATAAAATATAAATCAGTAATATCAGCGTTACCGCAGACTCTACATAAATAAACAGTATAATAGCATATAATTCTTGCGGCCAGCCAAATATTGTCAGCGTATAAATAATAAATCCTGACAAAGAAAGCAATAAAAAACAATTCAGCACCACATAAATATTTCCAGTCAGTCCGCCGGGCAATGTTACTTTATTAGACCGCAGAATGGTTCTGCTGCCGACATTTTTCTTTAGTCTTATCCATATCAAAATACCGTCAAACAATGTAATATCTGATTTTTGACGTCTGAGATTCAGATTATATTCCGAAATACAGACATCGGTATCTTTATATTTTCCGGCGAACTCATCATCTTTTTCATAATCATTAAATGTGTCAAACAATTCGGAATTTTTAATATCATTACTGGCTAGAATATTTGCTTTATCTTCATGAAAATCCGTCCAAAATTTCAATATTTTATCAGCCACCAAAGATTTGCTAGCTCCTTTATATTTTAAAATCGGCACCGTGCAGAGCCAAACGCCTATGGCAACACAACAAAAACCGGCTTTAGATGTTATACACTCAATAAAGTCACTTCGGCCTAAAACATAATACAAAACAGCATGCACTGCCAAAAGTATTGTACAACGCAAAATAAACGAGGCCAAATATTTATATCTTTCCTGTTCCTGTTTTTTGAAATCCTGCCGTAAATTTTTTTGATAATATGTATAAAAATCCTGCTGCAACTTGGCTAACTTTGCGTCATAATTATATTTATTTTTCATTTTCAGTCCTTAGGATAGTAACATTCATTTTGTATGATAAGTTGCTTCAACTTTATTTGCAAGCCGGATTTTACGTCACCCAAACAAAATACAAAAAAAGACTGAAAATCCAGCCTTTTTTTATTTTTGAAATCTACTATTTCTTTAACCAATATCTGCTAAAAAATCCTCCATTTCTTGCTCATGTTCAAGTTCTTCTTTAAGAATTTTACGCGAAATACGAAAAGTTTCATAATCTTTTCCTTCGGTCATATCGCACAATCGCTGATAACGTTCAATAGCGCAACGTTCAGCCGCCAAATTATCCTTTACCAAAGACGGTACATCAGCGGCTTTAGGCGGCATATAACGGCAATGCGCCAAGCGCCCCCACTCTTCCGGACTGATAGCCGGTGTTCCGCCCAGCTGTAAAATACGGTTAGCCAGCCAATCGGCGTGTTTAAGTTCTTCTCCGGCATGTTCTTCAAACTCTTTTACCACACTCGGACGCTCGGGACCATAAGCTAATTTTGCCCCTAGCCAATACTGATAATACGCCAGCCATTCTTCCGAATACGCCTCGTTCAAAACTTTTAACAATTCATCTAAATCCATTTTGACAATTTTTTTAGCCATTTCACCCATTTGTTATCTCCTTAAAATTAAACCAAACTATAGATAATCATTAAACAAACGGAATCAACGTTTACGACTATTTAATATTTTGAGTTTAAACTTGAGGCATGATTTAGAGGGAGAAGAGCATGGTTTTGGTTGCACCAAGTCTTTTAGCGGCAAATTTTACAAATTTAGAAAAAGATGTTCATAAGGTTGAAAACGCCGGCGCCGATTGGCTGCACTTGGATATTATGGACGGGCATTTTGTGCCGAATTTGAGCTTTGGCGCCGATGTAATTAAACAGTTGCGACCTCTGAGCAAAATGTTTTTTGACGCACATTTGATGGTGGAAGAACCGCTGAGTTTTCTACCACAATTTTTAAACAGCGGCGCCGATTTGATTACAGTGCATTATGAAGCTTGCGTTGATTTACACACCGTTTTGGCGCAAATAAAATCCGCTGGTCTAAAAGCAGGTGTCTCCCTAAAGCCAAACACTTCGGCACAAGTTTTGACACCGTTTTTAGATGATATTGACAACATATTGATTATGACGGTTGAACCAGGATTTGGCGGACAAAAATTTATGTCGGCTATGCTGCCGAAAATTGCCGAAACCAAAAATTTGATTGCCGGCAGAAACATTAGCCTTGAAGTTGACGGAGGAATTAATCCCGAAACAGCAAAACTTTGCGTTGAACATGGAGCAAATGTACTGGTTGCCGGCAGTGCAATTTTCAAAAGCGACGCACCGGAAAAAGTTATTCAAAAACTACATCAACTGGGAGAAAATTAATGGCTACAATTATGATTGTTGAAGATGAGCAAGCTATCGCCCTGTTATTAAAATATAACTTAGAAAAAAACGGCTATGAAACCATTACTGTGGCTCATGGAAACCGCGTGCTTAGCGCTGTTGAAAAACATCTGCCATCGTTGATTTTGCTGGATTGGATGCTGCCTGAAATATCTGGTTTAGAACTGTGCAAAATTATCCGCAACAATCCGGAGCTGAAAAATATCCCAATCATTATGCTAACCGCCAAAAGTCAGGAAGAAGACAAAGTTATCGGGCTTTCGGCCGGAGCAGATGACTATGTGACCAAACCTTTTTCCGTACCAGAGCTTTTGGCGCGCATAAAAACCAATTTGCGCCGTGTCAGCACCACTAACCAGCTAACCCAAAAAGAATATACTTTTCAAGATATACGCTTGGACACTATTGAAAAAAAAGTTTTCCGCGGCGAAAATTATATCCGTTTGGGACCAACCGAATTTCGAATTTTAAAGCTGCTGATTGCCAATCCGCGCCATGTTTTTTCGCGAGAAGATTTGTTGCGTGAAGTTTGGGGCAACAGCGTATACGTTGAAACACGCACGGTAGATGTGCATATCCGCCGCTTGCGCAAAGCTCTAAACAAATTTGGCGCCGACTACATCCGCACCATCCGCGCCACCGGCTATTCCATCGACGACCACGAAGTTGAAGCTGAACAATAAAAACGGGCAAAAGTTTATCAGCCAAATAGGCTTTATTACTTGACAGATGATTATTTAAATTATATGTAATCTACTATGTTTTATATTCCTCATCGGAGGGCTAAAGCCGGATAAGGTGACTGGGTAAAACCAATTATTATACCGGCCTTTTTTATATTTAAGCTACTTTATTCTATGGTGATTTTATGAACTTTGAAACAGAAAAAATTTCAACGTTATTTCAAAAAATTTTTATTCCGACTTTGCTGGGAATGATTAGTCTGTGCGCCATCACCGCCATTGATGGTATGTTTGTTGGGCACAGTGTGGGCAGCGACGGTATTGCCGCTATCAACATCACCGCGCCGTTGTTTATGGTTTTTACCGGTATTGGTTTGATGTCCGGTATCGGCAGCTCGGTTATTGCCTCAATGGCTTTGGCTAAAGGCAAAATAAAATTGGCGCGGCTGAACGTTTCGCAATCTTTGCTGTTTCTTTCTGTTTTTGCCGTCATTCTTTCGGCGCTGATGTTTATATTTCCAGTCAAAACTTCTTATCTGCTTGGTGCTTCTGACTATTTGCTAGACTATGTCAAAACTTATTTGCTGTGGATTTTACCGTCATTTCTATTTTTGATGTGGGCTTTAGTAGGAGTGTTTATGATACGTTTGGACGGCGCACCTAAACTCGCCATGTGGATTACCATTATTGAATCCGTCACCAACACTTTTTTAGACTGGCTGTTTATGTTTCCGTTTGGCTGGGGAATTATGGGGGCGGCGCTGGCCTCTAGCATATCAACAATTGTCGGCGGTGTATTAACTCTTTATTATTTAGCTTACAAGGCAAAAACTCTGAGGCTTTACCCTATCAAAATAGATTTACGAGGCTTTCCGCTTTTTGCAAAAAAAATAGCCAACCAATGCCGAATCGGTTCTTCTGCAATGTTTGGCGAAGCAACTATGGCGGTTTTGATGTTTGTCGGCAATCATATATTTATGCAATATTTGGGTGACAATGGCGTGGGTGCGTTTGGCGTCTGCTGCTACTATGCGCCGTTTGTTTTTATGGTTGGCAACGCTATTGCTCAATCTGCGCAACCGATTATCAGCTACAATTTTGGTCTCTGTAATTTAGAACGCGTGAAAGAAACCGTTAAAATAGCCATGAAAACTGCTTTAGGGTTCGGAATTTTAACCACCTTTATTTTTAGTGTATTTCCGCATTTTATGATTGGGCTGTTTCTGCAAAATGATAATCCGGCTGCTTTATTGGCTATCACCGGTTTTCCATATTTTGCGACCGGTTTTAGCTTTTTTATTTTAAATCTGACGGTAATCGGTTATTTTCAAAGTTTGGAGCGCATAAAACCAGCAACATTTTTTGCCGTGCTGCGCGGCGGCGTGTTTTTGGTTCCTGCTTTTATTTTTCTGCCAAAAATTTTAGGTATTGAAGGAATTTGGCTGGCTATGCCGCTTTCTGAAATCTTGACGTTTGCGGCTATTGGTGTTTTTTATTTGTTGCAAAACAATAGCTGCACAAAAAAACAGCCTTAAGACAAAAACTTAAGACTGTTTTTTAATTTTCCTCAGAAACAATTTGCCTCTGACAATTTGTTTTCCCAAGATTGTATTTTACCTGCATAGTGCATTTTTTCCAATGTTGTTAAAACATAATCCAGCATTTTTCCGTGAGTTTGAAAGCATTCCAACGGCGCTCCGGAAGAATCCAGCCATAACTGCATCAATTTGCAATAGCCATATTTCGGTTCTTGTTTACGGTCGTTTCCGCATTTGTCAGCCTCTCGGACAAACAAATCCATAAACAGACGCAAAACCGCAAAGCTTAATTTGCAGTTTTCAATATACCACTTAAGCTTTTCGTAATTCGATTTACCGGCCATCAGCAAATCAATACCTATTTGCGCGCAAAACCAATCCAGTTTGTCTGCTTTATGCTTGTACAGCTGGCAGAAAAATTCCACCGGCATTTTTTCAGTCAATATAAACTGTTCCGGAACAGATAATTTTCTGTTTTCTACGCTGTCAACAAACAACTGCCACAGTTTGCGATTGTTCAGCAAAATGATGACTTCCAGCTTAGAATTACGCAAATATCTACACTCTTCAATTTTGATATCCAAACCGGCAACATAGCTTAGCTTATTAGCCAATTGATTTTGGGCGATATATCCACTCAAAACCGTTTCCACTCTAAAATCACAATTTTGAATGTAACGCTCGCAAAGCTTTCTAAACATTTTTGTCGACATACAATCAAACATGTTTAAAAAAGCATAACCAAGAATTTTAATAATATTCATACGCAACAATTATTTAAAATAATAAAACTTATGCCGCAAGTATATCTCACGGCATAAAAAAGTCAATATCATTTATATATCAGGAAAGCTGCGCTTGATAAAGCGAGGCATAAATACTGTCCGGTTTAGCAATCAGTTCTTTATGCGTGCCGGTTTCAACAATTTTACCATAGTTTACAACCACAATCTTATCAGCATTATGCACAGTTGAAAGCCGGTGTGCTATCACAAACACAGTTCTGTCTGCCATCAAATTATCTATGGCCTGCTGCACTATGGCTTCTGATTTATTATCCAAAGCCGAAGTTGCCTCATCCAAAATAACTATCGGCGCATTTTTGATAAACGCGCGCGCAATCGCTATACGCTGTTTTTGCCCTCCGGAAAGCAGCACTCCGCGTTCGCCGATTTGCGTATCCAAACCTTTTGGAAGTTCTTTGATAAAATCAGTCAGACAAGCGCAAGAAACTGCGTATTCAATTTCTTTATCGCCGGCGCCTTCATTGCCTAGCAAAATATTATCACGAATAGTTCCTGAAAACAAAAAATTATCTTGAAAAACAACAGCAATTTTATCACGCAAAGAATATAGCGAATAATCTCGAATATCTGTACCGTCTATCAAAATTTGTCCTGAAGTCACATCATAAAAACGCGGCAGCAAATTAACCATTGTTGTTTTTCCGCCACCGGAATTACCAACCAAGGCAATCGTCTGACCTTTTTTGATGTCTAAATTAATATTTTTCAGCACCGGTTTTCCGGCAACATATTCAAAGTTCACGTTTTTATAAGAAATACCGCGGTTGATTTCTTTCAGTTCTTTAGCGTTTGGCTTATCTATAATTTTTGGTGCTTGCTGCAGCAGTTCAAAAACCCGCTCCATTGCCATCAACGCAATCTGCACATTATTAAAATTGTTGCCAATACCTTTGATCGGATTATAAAGCAAAATCAGCGCCGCCACAAACGACACAAAGTTTCCAGCCGTTATCTGATGATGCACAATCAAATAGCTGCCCACCCAAATAACTAAAGCAATACCAAGCGACACCACAAAGTGCATCAACGGAGAAAGCATACCTGTACGCTGCACCATTTTCATACCAAGCTTAAAAACACGGCGCAAAGTGTCATCAAAACGACTGTTTTGGTAATCATACAAATTGTATGATGAAATAATGCGGTTACCGCAAAAACTTTCATTATAATGTGTTACCACCTCGGCGCTTGTAAACACCGTTTTCTTGTTAATATCTTTAATGCGCTTTCTAACTCTTGTCAGCGGAAATAAAGCGCCAAACAGCACAATCACAGCGATAATCGCCAATTGCCAGCTATTATAAAACAGCACAACAATTAAAGAGATTGAAGAAAAAAAGCGGGTGGAAAACTGTTTTATATTACTCAACAATCCGCTGCAGGCCGCGTCGACATCGTTATTGAAACGCATCATCACATTGCCGGAAGTCGTTGTATCAAAAAAAGACGCTTCAAATTTCATCAGTTTTTCAAACAAAGAAATTTTTACATCGCTGGCAATGCGGTTACCAACCCAAGTATTTGTAAAATTAGCGGCAAATGTCAAAACACCTTGCAACGCGCTGAATAAAATAATCACCAACGGAATCCACATCGTATTAGTGTTTTTTTCTATCATCATCACATCCATATAAGGCTTGAGCGCCCAAGCAATGACCGCATCCATAGCGCCAACAGGCAACGTCAGCAAAATAGCCAGCAAAGCCCTGCCCCAATATGGTTTTATAAACGGCCACATATGCCCATAGTCATAAAGCACATGATTATTTTTAATTTTTTCTTTTAGTTTAGTAAACATTGATATTCCTTATTTTTTTTGGTTACTCTAAAGAAAAAAAATCAAAAAGTAAACTGTTTGTCGTCAGATATAAACGGGTAATTTAAGAAAGAACCGAATATTTTAAAGGCGGCCGCCTTTCTGATAGCCGCCTTTGCCTGTTTATTTTATCTATTTTGCGCCAGCTTTTCTAAAAATTTAATTTGAATAGCCGCTATTTGCTTTACGCTTTCAATATCCACATATTCACCGGAAGCGTGCATGCCCTCGCCGGTGCCGGAGTGCATAATTACCGTAGAACCTTTGACGGCAAAAGCGCGCGAATCAGTGGCTCCGCCGATATGTTCAAATTCAATCTCTCGGCCCAAAATATTTTCGGCCAGCTTTTTATATTCTAAAATATACGGGTTATCTTCGGCCATAACCACCGGAGTTGATGATGAAACAATTTTATAACTTACACCGTCAACCAAACATGATTTTAACTTTTCTTCCAGCTGTTCCACGGTTGAATTTTCGGTCAATCTAAAATCAAGCAAAGCTTCAGCATAATTTGACAGCACATTAGAAACCTGCCCGCCGTTTATGATAGCCATATGAACCGTATCAAACCAAGTATCTTGCGGCTGCGGCAAGTTTTTGGCATAATAAGGATATATTTTTCGGATATTCTGCCAGCTTTGCAGCAGCAATTCGTTGGCATCAACACCATTCCACGGCGTCGAGCCGTGCGCTTCTTGACCTTTAGACAGCAACTTAACAAACACCGGATTTTTGCACTTGCTGACAATTTTGGTTATATCTCCGCCCACATCGTTATCCAAAACTATTTGCGCTTTAATATCCGGATAAGCTTCTAAAAATGACTCGGTTGACTTGCTGCCCTTTTCTTCATCGGTGGAAAGAATCACACCAAATTTAAGCGGGAGCTTATGCTCATAAACATACATCATAGAATTTAGGGCGACAGCGGCAAAAGATTTCATATCCAAAGTACCGCGTCCATATAATTTTCCATTTTTTTCAACGGGATCAAACATTTCATCTGCCGCCGGAACAACGTCTATATGCCCCAAAACCAACACATCAAAATCCACACCGTCCGTATTGCGCAAAAACACCACCGGAGACGCCGTAGTCTGAAAAACTTCTGTTTTTATTGATGTATCCGCAAACTTTTTAACAATATAATCTGCGGCTTTTTTAATTTCGATTTCATTGCCCGTTTCGGTTCTGAAACGAATTAAATCTTTTACTGTTTCCATCAAATCCATTTTTTTGCCCCTTTCTTTTTTAATTTTTACTCTTTTTTTAATATATATCTTTATCATTGATTTAAATTTAGTAAAAGGGAAGAAAAATGAAGGCATTATTGACAACATTCATGGCGCTGTGTTTAAGTGTGAGTTCAATTAATTTTGCGCAAGCCGCAGAAGAAGATGAAAGCGAAAGCGGATTAGCTATTCCGCGCATGGTTTCTTTGCGCTCTAGTTTGATAAACGTCCGTTCCGGTCCGGGTAGCCGTTATCCGATTGAATGGGTTTATAAACAAAAAGGAGCTCCGGTTGAAATTATCGCCGAGTTTGAACTGTGGAGAAAAATCCGTGATTGGGAAGGCTCCGAAACTTGGGTTCACAAAGCAATGCTTTCAGGACGGCGTTTTATAAAAGTCACCAACCCAGGAGAAAATAATATATACGCCAAACCAGAAAGCGACTCCCGCGTGATAGCCAAAGTTGAAGACGGCGTAGTCGGAGAAATTGATAAATGTCCAACTCCTGACGGAATGTGTTTAATCAAATTTGATACCGTTAAAGGCTGGATGCCTCGTAGCGGCTTGTTTGGAATCTATAAAAACGAGGTTATAAAATAAGCAAGTGAAAGCTCAAATAAAATTCAATGCCGATGAAACTTTGCTGCCGCTTATCAAAGATTGGCAAAATTGGCTATTGAAAGAACGGCTATATTCTGAGCATACTCTAGACGGATACTCACGCGATTTAGCCTGCTTTTTAGCCACCGTAAAAGATGCACCGCTTGATATTGACGGCTTAAAAGAACTAGATATTCATGACTTTCGAAAATTTTTGAGCAAACAGAGTTCACGTAATTTAAACAAGACTTCGCTTTGCCGTGAGCTTTCGGCCGTCAAAAACTTTTTCAAATGGTTAGAACGAAAAAAAATATTAAAAAATCCGGCACTTAGCATCATATCTTCACCTAAAAGAGCAAAAGTTTTACCCAAAGCTCTTGACGAGGAAGATTCTTTTAATTTGCTAAATAAAATAGCAAATCTGGAAAATGAAGCGTGGCAAGGGCTTCGCGACCGAGCAATTTTAACCTTACTCTACGGTTGCGGTTTGCGTATATCCGAAGCCCTTTCTTTAAATATCGGCGATATATCTGCCTGCAGCGAGTTCCTTCGCGTCAAAGGTAAGGGTAACAAAGAAAGAATAGTTCCCCTTCTTCCAATTATTTGGCAATATATCAATGCTTACCTTGCTGAATGCCCCTATAAACTCAATGTAGGAGAACCATTGTTTTTAGGCGCACGAGGCGAGCGGATTAGTCCACGTATAATTCAACGCCAGCTGCAAAAACTTAGATTATCGCTTGGCTTGCCGGATACAGTAACTCCGCATGCTCTTCGCCACTCTTTTGCCACGCAGCTATTGGCGGCAGGGACTGATTTACGCTCAATTCAAGAATTGTTAGGTCATGCGTCCCTAAGCACAACCCAGCGCTACACCGATGTTCAAACCGAAACTCTGCAACGAGAATACCACAAAGCGCATCCGCTTGAAAAGTCTGAATAAATCAAAACAAAAAAGAGGTCTGAAACCAGCACCTCTTCTTTCTAAATTCTTTTGCAGAAATTACTTCAATTTCTTTTCCACAAACTCTTCATGTTTTTTAGATTTTTTATCGAATTTCTTCAAAACCAATTTTTCAGGATGAGTTCTTGGATTTTTTTCTGCCAAATAGAAAGAACCAGTACCAGCACTGCTTTCCAATTTAATTTTAATTTTTACTGCTTTAGCCATTTTTCTTACTCTTTTACAAAGTTATCAATTAAAACATTTAGGCGAAGTATACATTTTTTAACGTGCTTGTCAACAACTTTTTTCGGTTATATTTCGTTTTTGAGCAATTTAACTGCCGTTTCAATATCATGTTCTTCCCAAAGCCGGCTTTCTTGCTTGCAAGAACCGTCTGCATTTTTGGCTTCACAGATATCGGGGGTTACACCGTTTTGATGAATTATTTTACCGGACGGAGTAAAAAACTGTTCAGTGGTCAAAACCAGCTTACCGCCGTTGCTCATTTGAATAACGTTTTGAATAGTGCCTTTGCCAAAAGTTTTTGTTCCCACTATTTTAGCCCGCGACTGGTCTTGCAATCCCGCCGCCAAAACTTCGGCCGCCGATGCGGTTTCGCCGTCTACCAGCACAGCCAGCGGCCCGCCATACAAACTCCCCTCCTTGGAGGTATAATAATGCACATTGGCGCCATCTCGACCAGCGGTATATGTGATAATTTCATTATCGGTGAAAAAATCCGCCACCTTTAGCGCCTCATTCAAAATACCGCCGCTGTTGCCGCGCAAATCTAAAATCACGGCGCTATACGGCTTGTTGCGTTCTAAAGAGCCCCGCACTGCCTTGGCGGTCTGTTTATTGAATATACGCACCCGCAAATATAAAACGTCATCAATTTTTCTGTCGCTGTAAAGCGTGTAAATAGAATTTTCTTCGGCATCTTCGCTATAATCATATTCCGAATAGTAATGCGAAAACTTATCCAGTTTTTCTGTAATTTTTTTCATCATCAAATCCGGCAATTCAAAGTCTTTAAGCGCCACCTTGTCAGTGAGTTTTGAGGCCTCGTCGGCGATTTTGGCCGCGGTTTCACTCCAAGCCTTCACATCTTTAGGATTTTTTGGTTGCGGTATAATCTTTTTTATTTGCTTTTTATAATATAGATAAAACTTGTCGCTGCCTTTAGAAATCACAATATCTTTATCTAAATCAGTAATAGCCTGCAGTCCGTTTATAACCAAATCCGCAACATTCACCGGCTGTAAATAATCCGTATCAACCGAAGTCAGCATTTCATTCAATAAATTTTCATCTACCGACGCAAAAGCCGGTGCAGACAGCAGCAAAGCCCACGCAAACAAAATTTTTTTCATCATCAATCCTCAAATTCCGCCATTAACACTGTGTGATCAGACGCTTTTTCCTTAGCCCTGAAGTTTTTATCTATTTTACAATCAGTCAAGCAATCGGCCATAGCCGGAGAACAAAAAACATAATCTATGCGCATACCCAAATCATTGGCAAAAGATGCACCGGTGTAATCCCAAAAAGTATAGCCGTTTTCTTGAGGGTACAACAAGCGATACGAATCCGAATACCCCATAAACTCAAGTCTATGCAAACGCTGCCAAACTTCGGGACGATAGAGGGCGTTTCCGGCAAACATTTCTGGATTAAAAACATCTTTTTTTGTCAGTATAACATTAAAATCACCGGCCAAAACAACATTTTTATGCTGCAGCATTAACTTTTCTGCATGTTGCAAAAACGCGTCCATCCACTGCAATTTATATTCAAAACGGCTGCTATCGGCAGAATTATTTGCCGGAGGATTGCCATTAGGCAAATAAAGCGAAGCTATAATATATTTTTTGTTGTTTTTTGATATTTCCACTTCCAGATAGCGGGAATTTTCATCAGTAAAATTCGGTAAATTTTCGGCGGTTACCTTCATTTTATGGCGGCTTAAAACCGCCACGCCGTTATAACTTTTCTGCCCTAAAATTTTAGCCTCATAGCCCAGTGTCTGCAAATCAAAAAAGGGAAAATTATTAAATTCGGTTTTTATTTCTTGCAGCAACAAAACATCGGGCTGATTTTGCCGAAGCCAATCACACAAATTAGGCAATCTGGCGTTTATGGAATTTATATTCAGAGTGGCAATTTTCATACTTTTTTTCCTTTGCTTTTACTATAATAATTTTTTTAGGAAATAAAAGATTTTTTTTGTTCTGTTAAGTGATTTTAAAACATTATCCTTTAGAATGAAAAAAGATTATTTAATGGGGTTTGTTATGTATCAGGATTTTTTCAATAAAAACGATGATTATTTGAGTGAATTTAAGCAAAAAGTCGCCAATCAGAAAATTGCGACTATTGAAGAACGCCGCACCGAACTGGCTCGTTCCCGCAATAATTTTTTGGGAACTTTCGCCGGTATCGCGCTGGCCGGAATTGTCGGTTGGTTTGTTTTGGCGCCGCAATACGCCGAAACCGAAAAAGAAATCCCGATTATCAGACGTCCGCAAACGGCGGTGAAAATAAAACCGGAAAATCCCGGTGGCATGGAAATTCCAAATCAAGACAAAGATGTATACAATATTGTTGAAAAGAAAGAAGTTGACAATACCGTGGTGGAGAACCTGCTGCCTAAACCAGAAACACCAAAGCTTCCGGATATTGTTCCCGAAGTTGCCGATGTAAACACCAACGTAAACACCAACGCCGCAAATCTTGATGAAATTGTTGATGAAGTTGCCGAAAATAAAAACGACTTACCGCAACCAAAAGAAGTTAAAGCCGAAAGCCAAGCTGTTGAAAATTCTACGACTGGCAATGTTCCGGCAAAACCTGCTGATTTGTTGGCCGGCGTCAGCGCACAAGATTCTGCTGCAAACACAGCCAAGGTTGAAACTCCGGCAAAAATTGAAGCTCCGGCTGTTGTAAACACAGCAAGCGCCGGAGGCTGGCAAATTCAACTAATCGCTTCCAAAAATAAAACCGCGGTAGAAAAAACTTGGACCGATTTATCGGCTAAATATGCCGATTTGAAAAATATGCCGCATGAAATTCAAGCTTCTGACCTTGGAGCACAAGGAATGTTCTATCGTCTGCGCGCCGGTTCTTTTGCCAGCAAAGCTGAAGCGGCGCAAGCTTGCGCGAACCTAAAAGCCAAAGGTCTGCATGACTGTATTGCCAAAGAAAAGTAATTAACGATGACAAAACCAATTCTTCCGGCCTTTCTTTCTGTTCAGAGCTTTATGCTCAGCGATGAAGAAAAACGCTTGTTTGCAAAGTGCAATCCTCTGGGAGTTTGCTTGTTTGCAAAAGGTTGCACCAATGTGCAGAATCCGCAACAACTAAAAAGGCTCTGTCAGGATATTAAGGAAACTATCGGACGTGAAGACGTTTTAATCGCCATTGATCAAGAAGGCGGACGGGTGCGCCGTTTGGTTGAACCGGAATTTACACCGCTGGCAGAACAACAAAGGCTAAACACTGTCGAGCTAGCTAAACAGCACGCCTTTTTGGTCGCTCATGATTTAAAAAACTGCGGAATCAATGTCAATTTTGCTCCGGTTTTGGATATTTGCTATGAATTTACCTCAGCTGTTTTGCGAGGACGCTGTTTTGACGGTGATGAAAAACAAATCGCAATTTTAGGCAAAGCTATGGTAGATGAGTTTATGGCAAACGGAGTATGTCCTTGCGTAAAACATCTGCCAGGGCACGGACGGGCGAAAAGCGATCCGCATTTGGAATTACCGATTATTGATGATGATATAAAAACTTTACAAACCGATTTTTATCCTTTCAAACAGCTGAAAGACGCGCCAATGGGGATGGTAGCGCATTTGCTTTTAACCAAAATTGACAATAGCTTGCCGTCAAGTGAATCGCCTAGCGTCATTCAAAATATTATCCGCAAAGAAATTGGATTTGGCGGCTTTTTAGTTTCTGACGCCATTATGATGCAGGCTCTGAAGGGTTCAATTGCCGAACGTGCAAAACGAACTCTTGCTGCCGGTTGCGATGCGGTATGCTTGGGAAATGCTGCGTTTTCAGATAATTTAGAATTGGCTGACAGCGGATTGATTTTGAGCGATAACGCGGCGGAACGTTTATTGAAAGTGCAAAAAATTATTCAGCAGTCATTAAAACATTCCGACTATGAACATATTAAAAATAAATATTGTGCAAATCTGAAAAATATTATATCGTATAATTCAGAGTACGATGCGACAGAAATTTTAAATCGCATCCGCAAATAAATTAAGGAGAAAAAAATTATGGGTGGTTTCTTTGGTTGGTTTTTGGTGATTGTTGGTGTTTTGGCTATTTTTAATGCCGAAAAATTACCGGCTTTACGTCAAATGCTAGATGAAAAATTAAAAGGAAGTTTGGACGCTGCAAAAGAAGTTTCTAAAACAACAAAAAATAAAATTGAAAAAGTAAAAACAGAAATCGACAACCGCAAAAATGCTCAGCAAGAAGAAAAAGAAGCGGAAGAAAATACGCCGGAAGAAACAGCGGAAGCGTTGAATTTTATGAGCAACTATATCAACAATAAAGGAAAAGAGAGCGAGGAAGAACCAAAGTCATCTCTTGCCGATATGTTAAATGCTCAGGCAGAACAGCAAATAAAAGCCGAAGAAAACGCTGAAGATAAGCCCGTGGATTTGAACAAATTTGATTAGTTTTTTGTTTTTTTAGCTTAAATCCCCTCAGGAAACATTTTCTGAAGGGATTTTTATTTTAGAACCATATTAGCCGAAAGTGCGAAACCTGCGGTTGGTATATTTATTTCACATAGTTATATTTACAAGAAATTATTCACAACTTCGTCCATCAACTTTTCCATATTTTGACGAGCTGCGGTATAGGTTATTGCTTCCATCGTTTTTCTCCTCTCCAAGTTTATATTCAATATGTACAATATTCTGTACATAAAGTTCATAAAAATTTAGTTTTAAATATACAAAACCCCGCCGAAAGGGCAAAACCTGCGGCGGGGTAAAAAATCAAAAATTATGATTATTTTTTCATAATCACAACACCTGGCAATTCTTTGCCTTCCATCCATTCAAGGAAAGCACCGCCTGCGGTTGAAACGTATGTGAATTTTGTATCAACACCGGCATTTGCCAAAGCAGAAACAGTATCACCGCCGCCGGCAACAGATGTTAATTTGCCAGCTTCAGTCAAAGCTGCAGCGTGCTGAGCAACTTTGTTGGTAGCGTTATCAAAAGGCTTCAATTCAAACGCACCCAACGGGCCGTTCCAAACCAAAGTTTTGCATTCATCAAGTTTTTTGTTGATGTTTTCAATAGATTTTTCACCAACATCAAGCAAAGTGCCGTCAGCCGGAATTTTATCCAAATCATAAGTTGCGTGTTCAGCGTTTGCAGCAAATTCTTTAGCCGAAACAATATCAGACGGCAAAATGATTTCGCAGTTATTTGCTTTTGCAGTAGCCAAAATTTCTTTAGCTGTATCAAGCATATCCATTTGCACCAATGAGTTCTTTTCATTGATAGCGTCTACGCCCTGAACTTTCAAGAAAGTATGAGCCATACCGCCGGCAATAACCAATTTATCTACTTTTTTAACCAAGTTGTTCAACAAATCCAATTTGGTAGAAACTTTAGAACCGCCGACAATAGCCATCAACGGGCGTTTCGGGTCGTTCAAACCTGTTGTCAAAGCATTTACTTCTTCAGCCATCAACAAGCCCATTGCAGACGGACGCAATTTAGCGGCAGCCACAATAGAAGCGTGAGCGCGGTGAGCCGTTGAGAAAGCGTCAGAAACATAAACATCAGCTGGTTTAACCAATTCTGCAGCCCAAGCTTCATCGCCTTTTTTCTCTTCATTGTAGTAACGCAAGTTTTCCAACAACAAAACTTCATCAGCTTTCATAGCTTTAACGGCGTCGGCAACTTTTTCGCCAATGCAATCGTCAACAAACACAACATGTTTGCCCAAAGCTTTTTCCAATTCCGGAGCAACGTGGCTCAAAGAATTTTTAACATCGCCTTTGCCTTCCGGACGGCCAAAGTGAGAAATAACCACAACTTTTGCGCCTTTTTCCATCAACAATTTAATAGTTGGAACAGTGCGGTCAATACGAGCTGTGTTGGTTACGTGGAAATTTTCATCCATAGGCACATTCAAATCGGCGCGCAGCATAACAACTTTGCCGTTCAAATTACCTAAATCTTCAATAGTTTTATATCCTTGCATTGTTTTTCCTTACATATTCATAAAAAAACTCTCCCCGCCCAAGCCAAAAGCAGCAGCGCTAGGCCAACCGCTTTTTGCCTGAAACGGGGAACAAAAAATTAGCCGTTTACTTTAGCCATGTGGGCAATCAAATCCAAAACTTTGTTTGAATAACCCCATTCGTTGTCGTACCAGCTGATTACTTTTACGAAAGTATCTGTCAATTGAATACCGGCTTTGGCATCAAAGATAGATGTGTGAGAATCGCCCAAGAAATCAGAAGAAACAACTGCATCTTCAGTATAGCCCAAAATGCCTTTCAATTCGCCTTCAGAAGCTTTCTTCATAGCAGCGCAGATTTCTTCATAAGTAGCAGGTTTAGCCAAGTTAGCTGTCAAGTCTACAACAGAAACGTCCAAAGTCGGAACACGCATAGACATACCAGTCAATTTGCCGTTCAAAGCCGGAATAACTTTACCAACAGCTTTTGCAGCACCTGTAGAAGAAGGGATAATGTTGCCGGAAGCAGCACGACCGCCTCTCCAATCTTTTACAGACGGACCATCAACAGTTTTTTGAGTAGCGGTTGTAGAGTGAACAGTTGTCATCAAACCATCTTTAATACCAAATGTGTCGTTCAAAACTTTTGCGATTGGTGCCAAGCAGTTTGTGGTGCAAGATGCGTTAGAAACAAACTGAGTGCCTTTAACATAAGAATCGGTGTTTACGCCGCAAACAAACATCGGAGTGTCATCTTTAGAAGGTGCAGACATAACAACATATTTAGCACCGGCGTCAATGTGACCTTGAGATTTTTCTTTTGTCAGGAACAAACCTGTAGATTCTACAACGTAATCAGCGTGGATGTCGCCCCATTTCAAATCAGCAGGGTTCTTTTCTGCAGTAACGCGGATAGCTTTGCCGTTTACAACCAATTTACCGTCTTTAACTTCAACAGTGCCGTTGAAACGACCGTGCATTGTGTCATATTTCAGCATATAAGCCATATATTCAACATCAATCAAATCGTTAATACCAACGATTTCAATATCATTTCTTGCCTGAGCAGCGCGGAAAACCAAACGGCCAATACGACCGAATCCATTAATACCAACGCGAACAACCATATTATTATTCTCCTAAGTCAAATTGTTGTGCGGACAGCCCCGCACGGGCATATAGTTTCAAAAACTGGGCTTAATTTAGCATTAAAGATGAAATTTTCAAGTAAAATTTTCATCTAACGCTTATAATTCGTTGATAAATTGATTTATCAGCCGTACACCAAATCCGCTTGCGCCCTTTGGATACAGAGGTTTTGGCTCTTCAACCAAATCCATGCCGGCAATATCAACGTGCGCCCACTTGGTTTCTTTTTTGACAAAGCGCTGTAAAAAACAAGCGGCGGTGCAAGAACCGGCGGCGCGTCCGCCAACGTTTTTCATATCGGCCACAGTCGAATCCATTTGTTTGTTAAACTCGGCATTCATCGGCAACTGCCACAAAAGCTCTCCGCAATGCTCGCCGGCCACGTTCAAAGCTTTTGCCAATTTGGCGTTATTGCTGAATAAACCGGCGTAAGAGTGTCCCAAAGCAATCACAATGGCGCCGGTCAAAGTTGCCATATCCACAACATATTCCGGCTTATACTCCTCTTGAATATAGGTCAGGCAGTCGGCCAAAACCAAACGTCCTTCGGCATCGGTATTTTGCACTTCCACGGTTTGTCCCGACATAGAACGGAAAATATCCCCCGGACGATAGGCGCTGCCTGAAGGCATATTTTCAACCAACCCCACCACGGCAACCACATTTTTTTGCGCTTGCTGCAGAGCCAGCGACTTCATAACGGCAACCATAGCCGCAGCACCAGCCATATCTTGTTTCATATCACCCATACCGGCCGCCGGCTTGATGGAAATACCGCCGCTGTCAAAGGTAACGCCCTTGCCCACCAGACCAACGGTAAAATCATCGTTTTCTTTATTTCCTTTCCATTTGATGACAGCCACACGCGGCTTGTTTACAGAGCCTTGCGCCACCGCCAAAGCCAAGCCAAAGCCGCGCTCTTTCATCGCTTTCTCGTCTAAAATTTTGACTTCTAAACCAAGATACTCCAAACGGCGGATATCGGCGGCAAAAACCTCGGGCGTCAAATAATTTGCCGGCTCGTTAATCAAATCGCGGGCATAGCGCACGGCGTTTGCCAAACCGGAAAGCGGCTTATAATCTGTCATATCGGTCAAACCGATAAATATTATTCGCTCTAATTTAGGATAAAACGATTCAGGTTTGGCTGTGAAATACTTGTCAAACGTATATGAAGCCAGCTCTATACCAAAAGCAAAATCACTGATAAGTTCTTCGCGGTCAATCAAATCCACCTTGACTTCTCGGCAATTTTTAACCTTTTGATAAATTTCTCCGGCCAAAACTTTCATGTCTAAACTTGACGTTGTTTTTTTAATAACCACGGCTATAACTTGGTAATCACCCAAATTATAAACTTTTATACCGCTTTCTGCAGTCTGCTTTTTGACCGCATCTGCTAAAATTTTTTCTCTTTCTGATAAGACGCGCACAATTTCTGACGCTTTTTCTGCAATCAAGACTTTATCTTGAGCGGCTCTAATGTTTTTTCCGGTAACAAATTCAACCATTGCAATCTCCTTTATCCATAATATTTAATCACTTATATGATAATTACACTTTTTTTATAAAAAATGGTAGACATTTTTTTATTTTATTTATATACTTTAGACAAAAGATAGATTGGTTTAAGAAAATGGGACAAAAAGGTAGTAAATACGCAAGAAAACACTTGCTTAACAATGAAGAAGCGCTGAAGTCAAATTCTGTGCAACCACGACATTCGGCAAACGGCAAATTATCTGACGATAGTCAAGTAATTTGGGATATTCTTTGCGAACCGTCTAATTTTGAAAAAAGATTTCTTGATTTATCTTATGAACAACAAATTTTAATGGTTGTTACTCTCAACGACATTATTGAAAATCAATCTCGAACTCCTCAAAAAGGCGCTGCCGCAAAATTTGCCGATTTGGCTGAAAAACATTTAGAAAAAATCCATTTTTTGACGGATTCTGAAATTGATACCGGTAATTTTGAACCTTTGGCCGATGATGAAAAGCGCGTTATCCGTATGGATTGCTATGGCAAAATCAACCAACGTCCCGACCATCAATTAAGCCATCTTTATAAATTTTTCAAATCGCCGAAACAGAGCGTAAAAGCCAGATTCTCAGATTATGACCTAAATAACTCCCCTAGCTGGCGCGTGTTTAGGCAATTTAGCAGTTTTCGTTCCATAGCCTTCAAAGTGCAATGCTATTTATATAAACAGCACATAAACCCTGATGCCTTGAAAGTGATGACGGTTAATGATTATTGCGACGTAATATTCAACGCCTTCAAACCGACAGATGGCAATTGCGCCGCACATTTTATTCCGCCTGATAAAAACATTAGGACACAGCTGATAAAAACTTTTATGCGCAGCTGTGGAAAACAATTTGAAGAGCAGCTGATAAATAATGGAAATGATCCACGCTGCGCCGCTTCACTGTGTAATGCAATGAGACGTTTTGGTCACACAGATGTAAACTCTTTATTGGTTACAGAAACTAACTTTACGGCTCGAGTACTAGATGATTTACATAAAGCCGGATATGATATTTCGGCTTTCAAAATCGGAGATAAAATTCCGCCGGCGTTTACCAATCAATTGATTGATGAAGATAATGGCAAACTCTTGTTGGCGCGTGATGAAAACGGCAATGTCATTGATAAAAGCCGTCTACCGACTATAGAAGTGCATCACAAAAACGCCGTACAATTCGCAGCTAGCAACGGATATTTGGCAAAAGCCAACTACCCACACAATCTTTTATTAGTAGACGCCTTAATGCACCGAAGCTATTACCACTTGTTTGACGCGGTTTATAAACAGAACAATATGAATAACTACTATTCTCGTTTGAACGTAAACAACCCGTATATGATTTCCATTTTGGGCTTTAAAGAAAAAGACAGCATTTATTTTGATTTTGAAAATACGACGGCTTTTAAAAGGCGCGAAGCCGAAGACAAAAAATATGTTGTCAACTATTTGCAAGAAATGGAGCTGCGTATGCAAAATGAAATTGACATTACCGAAAAATATCATATTCCTTATAATAGCAGCGCCATTCAAAGCAGCAACCGTATCATTAATGCTTTGAGTGAAAAGAGTGAGAAAACAGAAAATATGAAAAGATTTGCCAAATGGCTTTCTTCTCAACGTAATAACAAAAACGACGGCAGATAGAATATGATTAATTTTGCAGAACAGCTAAAAAAACAAAACATCTCCAGCGGAGAAAAGCTTGAACCAGAAGCTTTAATTGTGGCGCAAAAAGTTTTATTTAGCATGGGGCTAGATGGCATACCGCAATCATATTCCGATTTTTTAAAAAAGTACAACGGCATAAAAGCAAACGGCGCCTATTTGTTTGGAGCCACGGTCGATGACGAGCTGGATATCATAGACTGCAACGAACATATGTCCAAACCAGAAGGAACTTTGCTTTTAGGCTATAACGACTTTGACCTGCTGGTTTTCAATTTTTTAGAAAAACAATATCAAATTGTTGACAGAGAAGATATGGAAGTGCTAGACAGTTATCCAGAAACGGAAATTGACTACGCTTTAGCGCAAATATTTAATGTATAGTGAAAAAATGAACAATATTTATAAAAATTCAGTTGAAAACATAGAAAAAGCGGCAGAAATTATTAAAAACGGCGGATTAGTGGCTTTTCCAACCGAAACAGTTTACGGACTTGGCGCCAACGTTTATAACAGCAAAGCGGTTGCCAATATTTTTGCAGCCAAACAGCGTCCGCATTTTGACCCATTGATTTCTCACATTGCGGAAATTGATTTTTTGAAAGAATACGCTGCCACCGATGAACGAGTTTTTGCATTGGCCAAACGTTTTTGGCCGGGGCCTCTGACTTTTGTATTGCGCCGTATAGAAGAAAATCCGAGCATTGATTTGGCTTGTTCCGGACTGCGCACTCTGACCGTGCGTATGCCGCGCCACCCGATTGCCTTAGCTCTGATTAAAGCTGCCGGAGTACCGATTGTAGCTCCTTCTGCCAACAAATATCAATCCATAAGTCCAACCACGGCTCAGCATGTTGCCGAAGGTTTGGGCGATAAAGTTGATATGATTTTAGACGGCGGAGCTTGCAGCGTCGGCGTGGAATCAACCATTATCGACCTGACAACCAACAAAGTTGTATTGCTGCGCGCCGGCGGTACGGCAAAAGAAGATATTGAAGAATTTTTGGGCGAAGAAGTTTTGATTTCTGCCGGAAACCCTGAATTACCAACGGCTCCAGGGCAGCTTTTGCGCCATTATGCCCCTAAGCACACCTTGCGCATTAATGCTCAAAAACCTGAAGCTGACGAATTTTATATCGGTTTTGGTAAACTAGACGGAGATTTAAACCTCAGTCCAAGCGGCAGTCTGACAGAAGCTGCAGAAAACCTGTTTGCCTATATGCGTTTGGCCGACGCGCAAGATAAATTCGCAAAAATTGCGATGGCGCCAATACCGCAAAACGGACTTGGTCTCGCCATTAATGACCGTATAAAACGTGCGTCTTATAAATAAAATTTTGCTTTACAAAAATGTTCTTTTAGCTATTGTAAGTTTGCTTTATGTATTTTTATGTCATTTAATTATTTAATTTTAAAGCGTATGGAAAAAAATCAGATTTTAACTATCGCAAGTGTTGGTTCTGCTGTTGTCACTATCACTTCTATCGCCGGAGCATTATTGCTGCACCGTCTAGGAAAAGAATTAGCCTCAGCGCTAGATGACCTCAACAACATCAGTAAAGAGTTTTAACTCTCTATCCGGTAAGAAATACCATCTTGCCGGATTTTTTGTATTTGACACCTACTAAGAAGTTATTTATTATAGCCCTGCATCAGCTGATTACTGATGTGAGGTTTAGAGCCCTCTTTTGTGGTTGTCTGTATGAAGGACGTAAAAAAAGCTACCTTTTTGCTTTGCGGCAGGAAGGTAGTTGATATGGAGTGTAGAATTTTATACACCGAATACGCTGCACTATTCTACAAAACAGGTTCTAACTTTCTGCTGTCCCTCATCACGGCGTCCTTTTTTATGCTTAAGGAGTTGACCTATGCCATTTTTTAGACTATCCGCAACCAAAACACAGACAATTTTAGGTTTATATAAAATAAAAACAAAATTATGGTGGGGCTGCTTTATCGGTTTTATGATATTTTCTTGCGTTTTACGCCTTTTGAATACTCAAGGCACCTTTAATTGCTTCCGCTACAGCGGATATGCTCTAAGTTCCGCCGTTATATTTGCCTTTAACGCTCATTTATGGAACTACGGCAAGAAATATTTTATTTTGGCGCTGGCGGCGATTTTTCTTTGGCTTGGCGCTGATTATGTACGCGCGTTTAATGATATGATTATTACCGAGCGCGAACTTATGCAGACGCTCAGCGTCACTTCCATTTTTTTCGGACTATTTGCCAATTTATTTTGGTTCTCCCGCACGCTGAAACCAAAAGGGCTGCGTCTGCTTTGCAATATAGGCGCTTTTTGCTTTTGCCTGCTGACTTATTTTGTGCCGCTGTTATTTTTAGGCTATTGCGCTGTCAGCGGCGGCAAAATGCTTTCGGCCGATATTTTAATGACTCTGTTTCAAACCAATCCCGATGAAGTTTTGGATTATATCTCAGAACAAAATCAGCTCTTGTGGTGGACGGCAAATGCGGTTCTGCTGCTTGGCACAGCTTTATTTTTAATCTTTTGCTTTAAGCTGCAGAACTGCCGGCAAAATTGCCGCAAGCCAGCTGTTATCACTTTGCTTTTGCTGGCATATTTGAGTGTGTTTTCGCTGCCGCGTCTGCAGCTGAACTGCGCCGTCACAGCTGCTGCCAACATAAAAGCCACCTTAAAAGGCTTTGCCGAATATAAGGCTTCGCTCGGCGAACGCGCTCTCCGCCTGCAAGCATTGCAAAATATTTTGCATAGTTCGTCTGGCGGCGTGTATATGCTGGTTTTGGGCGAATCCACCACCCGCGACCACATGCATGCCTATGGCTATGCGCGCCCAACAACGCCGTGGCTGGATAAAGAGCTTAGCAACCCGCAAGCTCTGATTTTTCAAAACGCTTACTCCAACCATGTTCATACTATTCCCTCGTTGCTCTATATCTTGACGCAGCAAAATCAGTATAACGATATAAAATTAAAAGACGCATATTCGGTTATAGAAATCGCCAAATCCGCCGGTTATCAAACCTATTGGCTCAGCAACCAAAAGAAATACAGCGTCAGCGACACCCCGCTGACAAATATTGTCCAATCGGCAGACAACACACATTGGATAAACGACTACACCGGCAGCAAAAGCGTTTCCACCTACACTGATGAAAAGCTGGCTGAGTTTCTGCCGGATTTGTACAACAGCAATAAAGCTCTGGTTATTGTACATTTAATGGGTTGCCATAGCCTGTATACCGACCGCTATTCCGAAAAGTTTGCCGTTTTCAGCGGTTCTACCGAAAAGGTTGATACCTATGACAACTGTATTTTGCACAATGATTTTGTTTTAGAACAGCTGTATACTAACATCAGCGCCGCGTCGAATTTTATGGGTTGGCTCTATCTTTCTGACCACGGCGAAGATCCAGATTTGAACTTGGCGCATGAAAGCAGCAAATTTACTTTTCAGATGAGCCATATCCCGCTGGTTATGATTTTTTCTGAGAAATTTAAGCTGGAAAAGCCGGACGTTTATGCTGCTTTGCAAGAACATAAAAACAGCGCATGGAGCAGCGACTTAATGTTTAACGCCATGCTGGATATATTGGGAATTTCCGGCTTGAACGAAAAGGCCGAAGACAGCATTGCCTCGCCGGAATATAATCACAGTAAAAATGATTTACTGACACTACACGGGCAAATGCCGATTAGCAAAGATAAATAGCAAAAAGGAAAGCAAGAGAATATTCAATTGCTTTCCTCGGCTCTACTACCTTTATTTGTGTTTCTAAAAGGTTGTTTGCAAACTTGATGTTCACAACCAAATACTTTTACAATACATCAAATCATAAGGTCTACCGTGTTCGCTTTACATTGTAAAAGTATTTAATCGCTTAAATTTTTTACGCTATAACTTGAACTCGGGGTTCAAAATTACGGCTTAGAATTTAATTGCTTAAAAACACCTGCCGTTTGCATCTTGAACACTTTTAATTTAGCTCTATTCTGCCGCTTTTCAACGGCTATAAAACCTTTTTACTATTTTATTTATAAATAACTTTGCCCCTTAGACAATTCTACTGACTTCTTACAAGTTTTGTATTGTAAATAACTAAAAACTGTTGCTTTTTACGGCGGTTACGCTATAAGATAAGGTTAATTTGAACTATTTTATTGAAAGGGCTTATTCTTATGCTTAATCCAAAAAACAACGCTGCCATTTTGCGGCTTGCTGTTTTGACAAATGTCGCTAAAAGTTTTTTAGAAAATAATTTATCAGATATTGAAAATATTCCCGTAAATTTGGTGCCTGATGACTCTAAGCCGATGCGCGGAACACTGGAAAAAGACCGCAACGCCGTCAAACAGCTTTGCTTGGCCGCTTTAGGATTTACACCTTGCAATGTGGCCGCCGATAAAAGCTTGTCTGATTCAGCTAAAGACTTTTTAGCCCGCACAGAATTGGAAAAAGCCACAGTTTCTGTTTTACCTGATGTCTGCGACGCTTGCAAGTCCACGCACTATGAAGTTACCAGTGCTTGTCATGGCTGCTACGCCCGCCCCTGCGCTGTAAACTGCCCTAAAAAGACCATTATTGTCGCTAAAAAAGCCGTAATTTTGCAAGACAACTGCATTAAATGCGGTTTATGCGCCGGCAACTGCCCGTATAACGCTATCAACAAGGCTTTAGTTCCTTGCGAAGACGCTTGTCCGGTTGGCGCAATCAGCAAAGATGAAAACGGCGTGGAGCATATTGACAACGACAAATGTATTTCTTGCGGCAAATGTATTGTTTCTTGCCCGTTTGGAGCAATCGCTCACAATTCGCAGCTGCTGGACGTTTTGAAAGCCCTGAAAAATCCACAGCAAAAAACTATTGCCATGTTGGCGCCGGCGGTTATCGGTCAGTTCGGCAATGACTTGGGAAAAGTTATAACCGCATTCAAAAAGCTGGGCTTTGATGAAGTGGTTGAAGTGGCGCAAGGCGCGGATATCACCACCACGCACGAAGCTGCCGAATTTGTTGAGCGCATGCACGAAGGCGCTAAATTTATGACCACTTCTTGCTGTCCAGCGTGGATGCAGGCTATGGAAAAGCATCTGCCTGAACTTAAAGAATATGTTTCCACCTCCGGCAGCCCGATGTATTACATTGCCGAAGTGATGAAAAAAGAATTTCCGGAATACAAAACCGTGTTTGTTGGACCTTGTATGGCCAAACGTTTGGAGGCCGAGCGCAATCCGAATGTTGACTATGTTTTGATTTTTGAAGAACTGCAAGCCGCTTTTGACGCTGCTCAAATCAATCCGGCCACACTGGAAGCCGATAAATTCGCCGTAGAATCTTCGGCTCAAGGACGTCGTTTTCCGATTTCCGGAGGTGTTGCCGGTGCCGTGCAATTTGTGGTTGGTGACAAAGCAGAATATAAACCGATGAAAATTGACGGCTTAACCAAAGACAGCTGCAAACTATTAAAACGTTTTGCCACCAAAGCACCGGAAGACGCCAATATGGTAGAAGTTATGTGCTGCGAAGGCGGCTGCATTGCCGGCCCTGGTGCAGTTATCCCAGCTAAACGCGGAACTGTATTAGTTGAAAATTATGTCAAAACCAGTAAAGATATCGAGTGCTGATAATGAAAGATGTTACTTCGCAAAAACTTGCGGAAATTTTAGGCTGTAACGCAACGCAAGCAGATATTGTCATCAATAAAGTGTCTACAGACAGCCGACTGGTTGACGAACATTCACTTTTTATTGCCTTGCGCGGCGAACGGTTTGACGCTCACGATTTTGTGAAAGACGTTGTGGCTAAAGACTGTCCTTTGGTTGTGGTTGATCATTTATTAAAAGATATTCCGGCAGAAAAACAGCTGGTCGTCAACGACACTTTAGAAGCCTATGGCAAAATCGGTGCATATAACCGCAGTCAGTTTAAGGGAACCGTTATCGGTTTAACCGGAAGTGCCGGAAAAACAACCACCAAAGAAGAAATTGCCTTTTTGCTTTCGCATTTTGCCAAAACCTACGCTACGGCCGGTAATCATAACAACCAAATCGGCGTGCCGCAGAGTTTGTGCGAACTTGACATGGACGCGCGCTACGCCGTGATTGAAATGGGTATGAGCTCTAAAGGTGAAATTTCTCATTCCGTAAACTTGGTTAGACCTGATATTGCCGTGGTTACCAACGTTTATCCGATGCATATTGAGTTTTTTCCGAATTTTGAAGGAATTGCCCACGCCAAAGCAGAAATTTTTGAAGGCTTGCCGGCTCAGGGTGGTATTGCCATTATTAATGAAGACACCAACTTTGCCGACATTCTAAAAATGGAAGCGAAAAAACATAATGCAAAAATCATTACCTTTGGCAAAAACACCCACCCGACTGATAATTTTACCACTCAAGAACAAGGCGAACAATATTTATATAACGCATGGTGCGCGCTTACCGTAGTGCAGGCTTTGGGCTTAGATGTAAACAAAGCAGCTTCGTACATAAAAGATTTCGGCGCGCTTGATGGCCGCGGCAAGCACCATACTTTAGCCATTCACGGTGGCACCTACACTCTTATTGATGACAGCTACTCCGGACAGCCGGAAGCAATGAAGCTGGGTATAGAAGCCTTAGATAAGAGCCAAACTACGGGACGCAAAATCGTAGTGCTTGGCAAAATGGCCGAACTTGGCGACACATCTAAAGCCCGTCACATAGAAATCGGCAAGCTGCTGGCAAACAGCTCTATTGATGTTGTAGTCGGGGTTTGTCCGGAAATGAAAGATATGCTGGCACAATTGCCGGCAAACAAACAGCAGTATTACTTTGAAAATAAAGACCAAGTAACTGATTTTTTGTTAAATAAACTCTTGCAAAATAACGATACTGTTCTTATAAAAGGAGCTAGATATTCGTCTAAACTCTATCAAGTAACGGAAGAACTTTTGAAAAAAGGGAGCGCAGCTTAAATGAAATGTCCATTTTGCGGTTGTGAAGAAACACAGGTTAAAGATTCCCGCAACACCGAAGACAACACTTCGGTGCGCCGTCGCCGTGAATGTCCGGAATGCGGCTCGCGTTTCACCACATTTGAGCGAGTGCAGCTAAGAGAGCTGATTGTGGTTAAACGCAACGGCGACCGCACGGAATTTGACCGCGACAAACTTGAGCGTTCTATCGCCCTCGCCGCTCGCAAGCGCCCGATTTCCGCCGAACGGGTGGAAAAAATTGTAACTTCGCTGCAGCGCAAGTTTGAAAGTTCAGGTGAAGCTGAAATCACTACCGAACAAATCGGCCAAAGCGTTATGGAAGTGTTGGCAAACTTGGATAATATCGCCTATATTCGTTTTGCATCAGTATACAAAGACTTCCGAACTTTACAAGATTTAGAAGATTTTGTGGCGACAATCGAAAAATTAACTAATCACGAAGACCCTAAATTTATTGAGGAAAACTAAAATGTCTAAATTTGTTTCAGAAAAAATCAAAATGAAATCAGGCGCGCGCTTGGCCGCCGTACAGGCTAACTACATGATTGCCTTTAGCCAGCTGCCAGTTGATGAGGTTATTCAAGACTTTGTACAAGGAAAAGTCGGTCGCTTTGTGATTGATGACAGCGAAAGCGAAGATAAAGAAAATATGGTTGAAGTCGGCCCGATTGATAAGGAATATTTTGAAAAATTGGTGCGCGGCATTCAATCTCGCAAAGAAGATTTGGAAAAGTCTCTCAACGCTTATTTGCGCGGCGAATGGTCATATGACCGTATGAACGGTATTATGCAAGCGTTGCTGCTGACAGCCGTTTATGAACTGACGGTAAACTCCTCGGTAGATACTAAAGTTCTTATTCAAGAATACGTGGATTTGGCGTATGCTTTCTTCACAAAGAATGAACCGAAAATGGTTAACGCTTTACTCGATCAAATCGCCCACGCGGTAAGAAACTAAAAAAAAGAAGAAATAAAATGGCTGTTTTAAAATTATATACTTATCCCGATGAAGTTTTACGCAAAAAGTGTCGTAAAGTAGAAAAAGTTGACGATGAAATGCGTCGCTTTTTAGACGATATGTTGGAAACGATGTATGCTGATAAAGGAGTTGGCTTGGCTGCTCCGCAAGTTGGTTCGGATAAGCGTGTGATTGTAATAGACCCTAACCCAAGCGATGAGGATTTATCCGCTCGCCGCCCGATGTATTTAGTAAATCCGGAAATTATCTGGAAATCGGAAGAAACCGTTATCTTTTGCGAAGGCTGCTTATCTTTGCCAAACCAAAGCGCTGATGTTGAACGTCACGAAAAAGTGAGGGTGCGCTATGTTGACTATAACGGCAATGAACAAGAGATTTTGGCTGATGACTATTTAGCTATTATCTTGCAACACGAAATAGACCATCTAGACGGTATTTTATACATTGACCACTTGAGCCGTCTAAAACGCAGCCGTCTGTTGAAAAAACTTGATAAATATTATGAAGACAAAGCCAGAGAAACGGAGCTAGAGAAATAGCAAAAAAATGAAACTCCATCGGCGTAAGCCGGTGGAGTTTCATATCATTAAAGTATTATTGTCTTCCAAAATCCCCAAACCACTTCAAACGGAGCCTCATTTCCAAACAATGGTAACATAAACCATATTATTATAACTATAAACGAAAATCTAAAAGTTACATAATTTTCCTGACACTCCTCAAAAGCAACATCTCTTTTAGATTTAACTTTAATTAAAGCTCTATTAGGCCCAATAATCAAAGATCCATCAAAATTTCTTCTATTTAGATTGTTCGCATATAATTTAGCATACTGTTCAGAATAAAGCTCATATTTTTCAATTTTTTCCAATTCTGTTGCCCAAAATGGAACGCAGATGCACGATAGAAAAAACATAACTCCTAAAGCAATGGTTGGATTAAATAATAATGGTACACCTATAGCTATTAACCATAAGACACCAAAAACATATACATACTTTTTCATACATTTAATAATTTAAGTACAACATAAAAATAATCAACTATGGAAGGGAGTTTAGTACAATAATTATATTTTTGTCAAGTTTTTATTTAATTCTGAAATTATTTAGCTCAGTAACATAAATATTATTGAAAAATTCAGATATTGGTGTATTATGGTTTTCAGCGTTAAATAATTAAGTTATAATTTTAATTCGTATTATTATGAAAGGTAAAGTTAAAACCATCGGTTTTGTGGTTGGTGTAGATTGCGCTAATCAGCCTATTGTTGTGGAGCATCATCTTGTTTCTGATACAAAAGAAATGAATGCTGACAAAAAAATCAGTCCAGCAAGTGTGAAAAATATGAAGTCTTCAAGCTTCTCAACAAAGCACTCAAAAACCAAGTGTCATTGCGGTCAATCGCAGAAAAACATTCGTATGGACCACAAGTAACTATCATTTAAAGACATCGATATTAAAAATCGGTGTCTTTTTTTTGTAAATTCATTCTATTTTATGTTAATACCATATAACAAATCTCCCTCATTCGTTAGAACAAGGGAGATTTTGTTAAAATCGTGTTCGGCGAGATTATTTGATAATTTTAGAAACAACGCCGGCGCCAACTGTGTGACCACCTTCACGAATAGCGAAGCGCAAACCTTCACTCATTGCGATTGGGTGCAACAATTGTACTGTGATTTTTACGTTATCGCCAGGCATTACCATTTCGGTACCTTCTGGCAATTCAATTGTTCCGGTTACGTCTGTTGTACGGAAATAGAATTGCGGACGATAGTTTGAGAAGAACGGAGTATGACGACCACCTTCTTCTTTAGTCAAAATGTAGCATTCAGATATGAAATCTGTGTGCGGTGTGATTGAACCAGGAGCTGCCAATACTTGACCGCGTTCTACTTCTTCACGTTTTGTACCGCGCAGCAATACACCGATGTTATCGCCGGCTTCACCTTCATCCAACAATTTACGGAACATTTCAATACCGGTACATGTTGTTTTTTGAGTTGGTTTAATACCTACGATTTCAATTTCATCGCCTACATGGATTACACCGCGTTCTACACGACCGGTTACCACTGTACCACGACCAGAAATTGAGAATACGTCCTCAATTGGCATCAAGAATGGTTGATCTATCGGACGAGCTGGCTGTGGAATGTAAGAGTCTACAGCTTTCATCAATTCAATGATTGAATCGTGACCGATTTTCGGATCGCCGTTTTCCAATACTGCCAATGCAGAACCTTTGATGATTGGTGTTTCATCACCAGGGAAACCATAAGAAGACAACAAGTCACGGATTTCCATTTCTACCAATTCCAACAATTCTGGATCGTCTACTTGGTCTACTTTGTTCATGTATACAACAATTGCAGGTACGCCTACTTGACGAGCAAGCAAAATGTGTTCACGTGTTTGTGGCATCGGACCATCAGCTGCAGATACAACCAAAATTGCACCATCCATCTGAGCGGCACCGGTAATCATGTTTTTAACATAGTCGGCGTGGCCCGGGCAGTCTACGTGTGCATAGTGACGGTTTTCTGTTTCATACTCAACGTGTGAGGTGTTAATGGTAATACCGCGAGCACGTTCTTCCGGTGCTTTATCAATGTTTGCATAATCTACGAATTGTGCTTCGCCTTTTTCTGCCAATACTTTGGTGATGGCTGCTGTCAAGGTTGTTTTACCGTGGTCAACGTGGCCAATTGTACCAATGTTGCAGTGCGGCTTGCTGCGTTCAAATTTTTCTTTTGCCATTATATTTTCTCCATAAAATACAGATTTTCATTTTTCCGAAAGGGAGGTTGGCATACCTCCCCTCGGAGTCTTTAACATTAAGTTATCTAAGCGTTTTTCGCTTTGATAGTTTCTGCTACTTCTCTTGGAACTTCAGCATAATGATCAAAAATCATTGTGAACTGAGCGCGACCTTGAGAAAGTGAGCGAAGAGTGTTAACGTAACCAAACATATTGGCGAGCGGAACAAAGGCATCTACCACGCGGGCATTACCACGCTGATCCATACCGTTTACCAAACCACGGCGAGAGTTCAAATCGCCGATGATATCGCCCATATATTCTTCTGGGGTTACAACTTCAACTTTCATAATAGGTTCCAACAGCTTTGGAGAAGCCTGCTTCATACCTTCACGGAAGGCTGCACGAGCGGCAATTTCAAAGCACATAACGTTAGAGTCTACTTCATGGTATGCACCATCATACAGTGTGCATTTAACACCAGTTACAGGGTAGCCGGCCAACACACCTGAGTCCATAGCTGTGCGCAAACCTTTTTCAACACCTGGGATATATTCCTTAGGAACGTTACCGCCAACAACGGTGTTAACAAATTCAAAGCCTGTATGATCTTCAGTTGGTTCAAATTTGATTTTAACTTTAGCGAACTGACCAGCACCACCAGATTGTTTTTTGTGAGTATATTCAATATCACAAGGTTTGGTAATGGTTTCGCGGTAAGCCACTTGAGGGTCACCAACGTTAGCATCAACTTTGAATTCTCTTCTCAAACGATCTACGATAATATCCAAGTGCAATTCACCCATACCGGCGATAATGGTTTGACCACTATCCGGATCAGATGTAACGCGGAAAGACGGATCTTCCATAGCCAAGCGAGAAAGAGCCAAGCCCATTTTTTCTACATCGGCTTTAGTTTTTGGTTCTACAGCTAATTGAATAACCGGATCAGGGAATACCATGTTTTCCAAAACGATTGGTTTATCTGCATCGCACAAAGTATCACCGGTAGTGGTATCTTTCAAGCCGGCCAAAGCGATAATATCACCTGCATGAGCTTCTTTGATATCATCACGTTTGTTAGCGTGCATCAACAGCATACGACCGATTCTTTCTTTTTTATCTTTTACAGAGTTATAAACATAAGAACCGGCGGTCATTGTTCCGGAATAAATACGGGTAAAGGTCAAAGACCCTACAAACGGATCGTTCATGATTTTGAATGCCAAAGCAGACAAAGGTTCAGAATCGCTTGGATGTCTGTCTTCTTCAATATCTGTACCAGGTTTAACACCACGAATAGCCGGAATATCCATAGGAGAAGGCAAGTAGTCTACAACGGCATCCAACAAAGGTTGCACACCTTTGTTTTTGAAAGCTGTACCGCAAAGAACAGGTACAAAATCTTGATTCAAAGTACCTTTGCGGATACATTTTTTCAAGGTTTCTTCTGAAATTTCTTTACCTTCCAAATAGTCTTCCATAGCGGCTTCGTCTTGTTCAACAGCCATTTCAACCAATTGGTTATGATATTCAGCGGCTTTTTCTTGCAAATCAGCCGGAATTTCTTTTTCTTCAATCGGAGAATCTGCTGTGTCGCCGGTATAGATAATGGCTTTCATTCTAACCAAATCTACAATACCTTTGAAGTCTGCTTCTGCGCCGATTGGCAGTTGAATAGCCATCGGGCGAGCGCCCAAACGGTCTACAATCATATCCAAGCAGCGATAGAAGTTGGCACCGATACGATCCATTTTGTTGCAGAAACAAATTCTTGGTACATTGTATTTATCAGCTTGTCTCCAAACTGTTTCTGATTGCGGTTCAACACCGGCAACCGAATCAAATACGGTAACAGCACCATCGAGTACGCGCAAAGAACGTTCTACTTCAACAGTGAAGTCAACGTGTCCCGGAGTATCAATGATGTTAATACGGTGACCTTTCCAATAGCAGGTTGTAGCTGCTGAAGTAATGGTAATACCGCGTTCCTGTTCCTGTTCCATCCAGTCCATGGTGGCAGCGCCATCGTGGGTTTCACCAATTTTGTGGTTTACACCTGTATAGAACAAAATACGTTCGGTTGTAGTTGTTTTACCGGCATCAATATGAGCCATGATACCAATGTTTCTGTATAATTCCAATTTATGTGTTCTAGCCATTGCAATTTCCTTATATTAGAACTTGTAATGTGCGAACGCTTTGTTGGCTTCTGCCATTCTATGGGTATCTTCACGCTTTTTGATTGCGGCACCCTTGTTGGCATAAGCATCTAACAATTCATTGGCAACTCTATCTGTCATTGTTGTTTCAGAGCGTTTTGCAGCAGCGGCGATAATCCAACGGATAGCCAAAGCCTGACGACGGTCTGCACGAACTTCGCAAGGAACTTGATAGGTTGCACCGCCAACACGACGAGAACGAACTTCCACAACCGGTTTTACATTTTCCAAAGCAGTTGTGAAAACTTCCAAAGCGTCTTGTTTAGTTTTGGCAGCCATAATATCAAAAGCAGAATAAACAATTTTTTCTGCAACGGCTTTTTTACCGTCTTCCATGATATTGTTAATAAACTTTGCTACTACCTTGTTACCATATTTAGCATCAGGCAGTACGATTCTTTTTTCAGCACTATGACGACGTGACATTATTATATCTCCTATTTAGGTCTCTTAGCACCGTACAAAGAACGGCGTTGACGACGTTTAGAAACACCTTGAGTATCCAAGGTACCACGAATGATATGATAACGAACACCTGGCAAGTCTTTTACACGGCCTCCTCTAATCAGCACCACTGAGTGTTCTTGAAGATTGTGACCTTCACCAGGGATGTAGCTGATTACTTCAAAGCCATTAGTAAGACGAATACGAGCCACTTTACGCAAAGCTGAGTTTGGTTTTTTAGGGGTTGTTGTATAAACCCTTGTACAAACACCGCGTTTTTGTGGACAAGATTTCAAAGCTGGAACTTTGTTTCTCTTCACTTTTGGTGTTCGTGATTTACGAATTAACTGATTAATTGTAGGCATCACATTTTCCTTAAAAGTTATTAATTTTACACAAAACTAACGGCCAAATGTTTGCACATCTGGTCTTAGTTAGGCGGATAATAGCATAAAAACAAAGAGAGTCAATAACTTTTTTGACTCTCTTTAATAAAATTAAAATGGGGTTAAACGTGCTGCCATAAAATAAAAAGCACAATAAAGACTATGCCTCCAATAATGATTGCTGTTGTTGACATATTCGCTCTCCTTTTACTATTTACTCTCTTTTTATGTCATATTTATTCGCTTCTGGCAAGAAAATATTTTAACTGCTTGTTAAATTTTATTTATTATGTTACAATAATAGAAATTATTTATGGAGAAATATCATGGCAAATGAAACTTATAATGAACTAGTCACCGAACATAAACCTTTATCTACAAAATTAAAAGAAATGGGCTTTAGCGAAAACACGTTTATGGTTATAGGAAAATACGATAAACTAGATGTTGCAGACGGATATGATCAAACGGGATATTTGAAAAAAAGCGAATACTTATCTTTTGATCCGCAGAAATACACTAAATTAAATGATTATGATATTCCGAGAACAGAATTTGATAGAATGGATGAGGCTATTGAAAAATCACAAGGAGGTAGAATACCTGCCGGCGGTTTAGGCTCAAACAATGGTATTTATACAGCCAAAGCTTTTCAAGGCGGTGAAATGATTATCACTAAAGATCCTGAAATTTATTATGCTTTACGCGATAAACTGCATTTTGCCGAAGATGTTGTTGAAACTCCGCTTTCTAATGGCGGAACAATCATGGATCCAAAACAATCTATGAATTTCCAAAGAATGGAATATAACTGCAAAGCTAAAGCCGATAGCGATGGTATAGAAAAAAGAACAGCTGCCGTGCAGCGCGGTGATATTATCACTACTTATGATCCTACAGATAAAGAAGCTGGCGGCGACTGCTACAAAAATGTTCGTCACTATGAAAAAATGCCTAATGGCAGTTTCAAGGCTATTTCAATGTATGAAGCCAGCAATAAATTGAAGCTCAACTTGCAGCACGCATCTAATCAAGTTTCACGTATTGATTCTGCTCAAAAATTAGATGGTCTTGCTATGCAGAAAATATTGTCTAATCGTAATAACACAAATTATTAATAACTGGGAATATTAAACATTATGGTTACGTTAGAACAATTAAAGCAACTAAAATCAAAATTGGGACTAAACGGTTCTGAACAGCCTGCTGCAGCCGACAAAACTGAAGCAGAAACTTCGGATTCCGGCGCTAAAAAATTTGTTGAACCAGTGGAGATTCCTTGTAAAAATTATGAAGATGAGATTGGTCATTTTGCTTATATTGACACCAATACCAATCTTCCGGAACATGTGAATTTAACCTTTGATAAAAAGTATACTCAAGACGAGATTAATTATCTAAGTTTTAAATACGCAGTCAGAGATATGCCGGACGCCGCAAAAAAATTAAATTGGCAGCAAGTTATCAGTAAAAATACTTTATATGATCAATTTGGAAGTCCGGTATTTACAGCAGAAGAAATTAAGCAAGCCCTTGAACATCCGCAAACTCATGAAACTCCATCTTTTGTCACAAGTTCTGGAGAAGATGCCTTTGGCTTAAAATAGAATATTTCTAAAATCCCTCAAGCCTAATAAGTTTGAGGGATTTTTACTATCTGACGCAATCATCGCCGTTGAAATTATAGTCTGTGACAATTCCATTACGGATTATAAATGAAGTTTTGCAATAATATATTCCTTGCGGCGTTGGCAACCCATATGACGGAACTTGCATTGCCGAATAGGTCATATCATCAGCATAAGGCTCAGTATCTCCGTCCACTGGTTCGCGATATAATTTTATATAAGTGGCGACAAAACCATCTGGACCGGCAGAATATGTGGTGTTTGGATATCCCCATTCGGCGTAAAGATTGTCTTCGCTTTGCCCAATCCATGCAGACAATTCATCTTCATACCGCGCAGCCGTTGGCTGTGTCGCGCAAGCCGAAAGACAAAACACAAAACAAGCAAGAGTAAAGATTTTTTTCATAAATTTCTCCTTATTTCCACATCTGCGCGCGTTTCGGTTATTTTTTCGAAGCGAGCCAAATTTTCGGGACTTATACAAATAGTATATATATTGTTTTGTTCACCGCTTTCAAGCTTTTGCACATCACTGTTTTGATATAACCATGATTGCAGCTGCCCATCTTCTAGCGGTATAATTATCTGACATTTTTTCTGTCCTAAAGTTAATTTCTGCCGAATCAAATCCAACAAACGGTCACAACCCTCGCCGCTAATTGCCGAAGTCAAGACCATATTGCCGCTATTTGCGGTTTTGGCTTGCCAGCGCGGCAAATCTTCCGGCGGCAATAAATCCGCTTTGTTAAAGACTTCGATATAATTGTCAGCGTTTTTAATTTCTTTTAGCCCCAAATGCGCCAAAACATCAAGCACATCGGCGCATTGAGCTTGGTTATCCGGATTTGAAACATCTCGAATATGCAGAATTATATCGGCATTCAAAACTTCTTCCAGCGTGGCGCGAAAAGCCATCACCAACTCATGCGGCAAATCAGAAATAAAACCAACGGTATCGGACAAAATAACCTCTCGCCCGCCGTTAAGGCTAATTTTGCGCATAGTCGGATCAAGTGTGGCAAAAAGCATATTCGCCGCCATAACCTGACTATTTGCCAAATAATTAAACAAAGTAGATTTTCCGGCGTTGGTATACCCAACCAGCGCGGCAACAGGATATGGAACTTTACGACGAGCGCTGCGCTGTATTCCACGAGTTTTACGCACTTTTTCCAATTCTTTTTTTATACGGACAATTTTGTCGTCAATAATACGCCTATCCAGTTCGATTTGCGTTTCCCCCGGACCGCCTAAAAATCCGGCGCCGCCGCGCTGTCGCTCCAAGTGCGTCCAGCTGCGCACCAAACGCGAGCGCTGATAAGTCAGATGAGCCAATTCAACTTGCAAAGCCCCTTCTCGGGTTTGCGCACGTTCACCAAAAATTTCCAAAATCAAAGCCGTGCGATCAATAACTTTTAATTTCAGTTCACGTTCCAAATTACGCTGTTGAATCGGGCTAAGCCGTGTATCGACAATCAATAAATCTATATCATTTGCAGCAATAATCGGCTTCAGACGCTCAAAAAATCCTTTGCTAAAATAAGCTGAAGGCTTAATTTCTTTTATATTCAGACTTTCTTTATAGACCACATTCAGCCGAATGGCCAGAGCCAGCCCCTCGGCCTCAGCCAAGCGGCTTTCCGGCGACAAGCTTGCCGGTTCGCCAAAAACTTCGGGACAAACCACGGCGGCGTTAAAATGCTTATTTTGCTGAACTTCAATCAAAGGCTATTCTTCGGCAATATCCACAGCCACGCTTGGCATAATGGTGGAAACAGCGTGTTTATAAACCAATTGAGTATGCCCATCACGGCGCAAAAGCAAACTTTCTTCATCTTGCTGAGTGATAATTCCCTGCAGCTTTACACCATTAATCAAAAAAACAGTTACGGCAACTTTGCCTTCTTTAATATCATTCAAAAAATCACTTTGCACTTTATTCATTTTTATTTTCCTTCTAAAGAGATTTCCTTTATCGACTAGAATGTTATGCTAAAAAAATTTATTCGTCCACTATAATATATTTTTTACACATAAAAGATTAAAGTTGATAACCTGTTCTTACTAATTGCAATCAAGGCTAAAACTCTTATACTTTGTTCTAAGTTGTTTTTAGAAGGATTTGCCAATGCTATATGGAATAATTGCTTTAGCTGTGCTGCTTTGCCTGTGCGGCGGCGCTTTGATTTGGACTATAAACAAAAACACCAGAACCTCGGTGCTGAACGACGAGTTGGAACGTCAGTTAGAAGACGTTTGCAGCGCTAAAAAACAGCTGGATAATGAAAATTATCGTCTGAACACCGAAAACACCAGATTGCAAACCATGCTGCAAGCTCAGCATCAGCATATGCAAGAACGTTTGCAAGATATAGAAAACAACAAAAAAGATTTAGAGCTGAAATTCCGCGACATTTCAAATGAAATCCTAAATAATCAATCGCGACGCCTTAATGAATCACAAAGTCAGGCGTTAAGCGCAGTCTTATCCCCGTTCTGCGACCAACTGAAAGAGTTCCGCGATGAAGTAAACAAAGCAAATACGGAAAACATAAAAAATAAGACAAGCTTTGATGACCAATTCAAAAAACTAATGGATATGAACAGCTCTTTGAGTCAAGATGCGCAAAACCTGACCAGCGCCTTGCGCGGCAGCAAAAAAATGCAAGGCGACTGGGGAGAAATCGAGCTTAACCGTATTTTGGAAGTTGCCGGTCTGCAAAAAAACATTGATTATTTCACGCAAGAAAATTTCAAAAATGAAAACAATCAAAATCTGCGTCCCGACGTTGTTGTCCGTCTGCCGAACAACCGCAGTGTGATTGTAGACTCAAAAGTTTCTATGAATGACTATATTTCTTATGTAAACGCTGATGACGAGGCAGAAAAATCGGCTGCTTTACAACGCCATATTCAATGTATCCGCAACCACATAGACGAGCTGTCAGGCAAAGAATATCAAAAACTGCTCAAAGAAGAATCTCTTGATTATGTGGTGATTTTTATCCCGATTGAAAGCGCTTTTGTTGAAGCAATCAAAAAAGACGACAGCCTTTATGATTATGCCTACAAAAAGAATGTGGCCTTGACAACACCGTCTTCTTTACTGCCTATTTTGCGCACGGTTGAAAACCTGTGGCAAATTGAAACCCGTAATAAATATGTGCAGAAAATTGCCGAAGTCGGCGGTTCGCTATATGATAAACTGGCAAATTTTGTGGACGATATGCAAAAAATTGATAAAGCCTTGGGAACTGCTAGAACCAACTATGAAGCGGCAATTTCTAAGCTGGCAACAGGCAAAGGCAACGCCCTTTCCTTGGCCGGTAGACTTAAAGAATACGGCGCCAAGGCTAACAAACAAATCGGCATGGAATATGAAGAAAGTGAGATACTGAAAATCAGCGACAACTCCAATGACTTAAACAATTCAGAAGAAAAGGCATCGTAAAATGAAAAAAATTATGTTCACCGGCGGCGGTTCGGGCGGTCATGTAACCCTTAACTTAAATCTTATTCCGCTTTTTCAAAAAAACGGCTGGCAAATTGTTTACGTTGGTTCGGAAACAGGTATTGAAAAAGAGCTTATTGCCAAAATTGAAGGTGTGAAATACTACGCCATAAAAACCGGTAAGCTGCGCCGCTATTTTTCTTGGCAAAACCTGAAAGATATGTTTAAAATTCCGGTCGGAGTTTGCCAAGCCGCAGCTATAATCCACAAAGAAAAACCGGATATTATCTTTTCTAAAGGCGGCTTTGTGTCTTTTCCGGTTGTGGTGGGCGGATTTTTGAATCATCGCAAAATATTTATGCATGAGTCAGACTTAACCCCAGGGCTGGCCAATAAAATGTCCCTGCCCTTTGTCAGCAAGTTTTTTACCACTTTTATAGACACGGTTAAATATGTGCGCACGCCGCAAAAAGTTTGTTACATTGGTCCGGTATTGTCCGATCGGTTGAAAAACGGCGACAAAAACAAAGCCTTGCAAATGTGCAATTTTAACACCGAAAAGCCGATTGTGATGTTTGTGGGCGGCAGCTTGGGCGCACAAAGTTTGAATAAAGCCGTGCTGCAAAATATCGACGCCTTATTGCAAAAATTTCAAATAATTCATATTTGCGGCAAAGGGCAAAAAACAGATTTAGAGCGCCAAGGCTATGCGCAATTTGAGTTTGTAGATAAAGAATTTAAAGACCTGCTTGCTGCCACCGATATTGTGGTAACCCGCTCCGGTTCTAATGCTATTTTTGAATTTTGGAGCCTTAACATTCCAATGCTTTTGGTGCCGCTGCCAAGTAATGCCAGCCGCGGCGAGCAAACATCAAACGCCAAAAATTTTCAAAGCAAAGGATTTGCCGAAATTTTATTGGACAAAGATTTAGCTCAAAATGGACTTTTACTTGCGCAAATTGATAAAATGTATCAAAATTTAGGTACTTATCGCAACAACATTAAAAACAGCGACCTTAAATTTACGAGCAACGAAGAACTTTATAAAGAAATTGTCAATGGCTAAGCAATACAAAAATATTCTGATTTTGACAGGTGCCGGAATTTCGGCGGAATCCGGACTTTCCACGTTCCGTGCCGAAAATGGCTTATGGAACAAACATCGGGTGGAAGATGTCGCCACTGTTGAAGCATTTGAACGCAATCCGGAATATGTGCATGATTTTTATAACGAGCTGCGTCCCGAGCTTTATAAAGCCAAACCAAACGCCGCTCATTTGGCAATTACCAAGTTGCAGCAAAACTATCCGGCGCAAATCAATGTAGTAACGCAAAATGTCGATACCCTGCATGAAAAAGCCGGCAATAAAAATATTTATCACATTCACGGGCAAATCAACCAAATTGTCTGCCTGAATTGTGGGCATATTTTTGAAACTTGGGGCGATGTGCATGCCGACGAAACCTGCGAGCATTGCGGCGTCAACGGTATGTTAAAGCCGAATATTGTATTTTTCGGTGAAAACTTGCTCTATATGGATAAAGTCGACGAAATGCTGAAAACTTGTGACTTATTTATGTCTATTGGTACTTCCGGTGTGGTTTATCCGGCGGCAGGTTTTGTGCAAATCGCTAAAATGTGCGGTGCGGATACTTGCGAATTTAATCTGGAAACAACATCTAACAACTATCTTTTTGACAAACATATCATTGGTGCTGCCGGCACCACTCTGCCTAAGTTTGTTGATGAATTGTTGGGTTAATATATTTTTAAATATGGATATATACTTAGGAAAAAGTGTTGATACTTTTAATACAATTTCAGAATTTCCATTTGATAGCTGTTTAGCGTTTTTTGATAATTGGCTAAAACCAATATCCGGCGTTGCCGGTATCTATACAACAAATTATCATACCGGAAAAGGCAGTTATTTTTACGGCAACACAAATTGCGGAGGAGATAGAAAATGCTTGGATACAATGACTTTAAGCGATATTCAAAATATGTGCAGATCATGTCAAGATGACCGAAAAGAGTGCTATATAGCTGTAAACTTTTTGGAATACTGATATGCAGCAATAAACGCATTGACATCGGTATTTGAATATCTTATCTTTGGAACAGATATTTATTTTTATGTTGAACTAAATTTTTATGCTTATGAAAGATATTACTTATGCTTTTAAGATTATCGGCGAAACCAAACAAGGAGATGTCAAAAGTTTGATTAAAAACATCGGATTTAAAATGTATCAGCATCTGGTTGCCATGAGGTTTATTAAAGAATATAACCCTGCAAACAACACCGAAAAGCTTTGGAAAATTACCGATGTTGGTAGAGCTCAAAAAGAATTCTACCGCGAGCCGACAGATTTGGAAAAAGAAGACGGCCGCATCTTAGCCGGCTTAGGAGTTTAATAAAAAAGTCTCAGTTCACATATAAGCTGAGACTTTTTTATTATTTATTTTTAATGCGCCAACAGGCGAGATTTTTCACGATTCCAATCACGTTCTTTTGCCGTTTCACGCTTATCATAAAGCTTTTTACCGCGTCCCAAACCAATTTCCAGCTTGGCTCGGCCGTGATTGTCAAAATATAATTTCATAGCAATTAAAGTCGCGCCTTTACGAGCCAACGCATTTTGGATTTTGATAATTTCCTTATGGTGCAGCAACAATTTGCGATTACGGCGCTCAACGTGGCTTTCATAGCCTTTGTTAGCGTATTCGGCGATAAAGATATTTGACATATAAACTTCGCCTTGCTCAACCATACCATACGCATCATTGATGTTGGCGTGTCCCAAACGCAATGATTTGACTTCGGTTCCGGTCAACACCAAACCGGCCTGAAAAACCTCGTCAATCACATAATCAAAATGCGCGCGGCGGTTTTGCGCCACCTGCCCTGTTGAGATAAAATCTGCTTTTTTCTTTTTTTCCGCCATTATTTCACAGCTTTTAAAGATGCTTCTGTAGGCTTGCTTTCTGTCAGTTTAGGCTCAGCTTTTGGCTGTTCTGCTGGTTTGGGCTGAACTTGAGCCGCTGCAGGTTTTGCCTGAGTTTCTGGACGACGATTGCGAGGAACACAATTGCCTTCAATATACGCCCCCGGTTCTAGGGCAATTTTGTTGTAATAAGCGTTGCCGATTAAACGAGCGTTGTTTGCCACAAACAATTCATCAGTATCTATCACACCGTTAATTGTGCCATAAACGCTCAAAGATTTGGTTTTGATATCACCGACAATATAACCGCGTGTGCCGATAATCACTTCGTTGCACATAATATTGCCTTCAAGCTTACCATCAATATGTATGGTATCGCCGCCCCAAATATCGCCCTTTATTTTAGTGTCGCAGCTGATAATGCTTGGCACCGGCGTATTAGAGCCGCGGCTCATGCGGGCTATTTTCAAATAAATTAAACGCTTTAAACTTCTCATTTTTATCTCCTTAATTCAGGCTGTTAAGAGTGATAAACGCGGCGGGATTAACATTAGCTCCGCGAAACAAAACTTCATAATGCAAATGGTTTCCGGTAGCGCGGCCGGTGCGTCCAACCTCACCCAACGCTTGATTATAAGCCACCTTTTCACCTGCTTTAACATAAATTTTACGCATATGGGCATATTTAGTCACAAAACCATTGCCATGGTCAACCACCACCAAATTGCCATAGCCGTTTTTTTGATAACCGGCCGAAACAACCCGTCCTGCAGCTTGAGCAGAAATCCGGCTGCCGGCAGCGGCGCGCATATCCAAGCCTTTATGGTTGGCCAAATAAGCCTTGAATGGATCTTGACGAGTACCATAGGCCGAACTCAACTGATAGCGGTAAACCGGCTTACCCAAAGGCACAGCTTTCATTGCTTGTTTATAATTTTCTAGAGTATCAATCTGCTTAAAAGTCATCGACAACTTATCTAAAAGATTGCGGTTTTCTATTTTCATTCCCTGCGCCGGCTCATAGACACCGCCTTTGCCCTCTTTTATATTAGCCAACGGATTAAAATATCTGTTTTTTTCTTTCAATGATTTATTAATTTGCGTCAGAGAAGTTTTAATTTGCTCTATTTCACGTCCGGATAACTTGTGAATTTTATCCAAAATAGCGATTTCGGCGGTTTCAAGACCTTTCACAGTTTCTTGCAAGCTATTAATTTTACCGCCCAATTCTTCTATTTTTTGTCTTAACTGCGTGTTTTCGGTCTGGACTAAATCTTTTTGCAACAGAGCTTCTTTTTTGGTTACTTTTTCTTCAATTTTATCGGCATCAATCCAACTTTCGGAATCGGCAATCTGTTTGATTTTATCTTCTACTACCAAGGCTTTTTCCTTATAGTTTTTAATCTCCTTCAAACCGTCGCCAGCCTCATCTATTGAAGACACCACGCTTTTCAAATTATTCTGCAGCGCCGTTACATCAGACATCAAATCTATATAGGCATCTCTGGTTTTACCCAATTCTTTTTCTTTGTGATGAATAATGGTGGCCGAAATGTGATAGAAATAGTAGTTGTAGCTTGACCAAGCGAAAACGGCCGCAAAAAGCATAAGCATAAACACCTGCAAACGATGAGAGATGTTAAAAACTTTAGCTCGTCCGTTGCTGCGGAAAATAATTTCTTTATCAGCTAAAAAAGGCTTTTTTTCAGTATAAATAACCTTTTGCTTTTTAAATTTGAACTTATTTTTTTTCAAAAGTTTTTTCAAAAAATTATTCCTCTAATATCACACAGTTATAATTTAACCGGTTTATATATAGCAGAAAATTCAAAAAAATAAAGTGTTTTTTCATACTTGAAGTTTTAATTGTGAATAACTGTCTAACTACTTAGCATATCAATACTTTTTCCATACCAATTTGTGAACATTTTTTTCATTTCATCGTTATAAATTTATAGATTTTTTTACAAATTATTTTTATATATGAAACATATTTATAAAGAAAGGTCTGAAAATGAGAAAATATTTGATTTACGGAATTGCTTTGCTTGCCATTTTTGGCATTGGCTACAAAATGCTTAACCGCAGCGCCGGCGGAACTGTTTACAAAACGCAAAAAATAGAAAACGGCGATATAATGGAAAGCATTACCGCTTCCGGCACCATCAACCCGCTTTCTACAGTTTCTGTCGGTTCGCAGGCTTCTGGACGTATTGCGGAGATTTATGTTGACTATAACTCGGTAGTTAAAAAAGGCCAGCTGCTGGCTCTTATTGATCAGGAAAATGCAAAGGCCACCGTACAGCAAAGAGAAGCAGCTTTGGAAATTGCCAAAGCGCAAGTGGCTGTGGAAGAAAACAATATCAAATATTACAAAAAAGCACTGAACCGTATTTCTAAGCTCAACGCTTCTAAATATTCCACCGAAAAAGACCTTGAAGCCGCCGAACGTGATTATGATAATTCTGTTGCTCAGTTGGCACTTGAACAAGCTCAGGTCAAACAGGCTCAGGCCTCGCTAAACTCTGCGCAAACAGAACTTTCATATACCGAAATCAAAGCCCCGGTTGACGGCATTGTCATTTCCAAAGCCGTGGAAGTCGGACAAACCGTAGCGGCAAGTTTTGAAACTCCTGAGTTGTTTTCGGTTGCCGAAGATTTAACCAAAATGCAAATTGAAGCCTCGGTTGTGGAAGCCGATATCGCTAAAGTAAAAGAAGGACAAAAAGTACGCTTTACCGTTGACAGCTATGCCGATGACTATTTTTATGGCACGGTTACTCAAGTCCGCAACGAGGCAACCACCACTTCAAACGTTGTAACCTACACCGTTGTAATCGGCATTGACAACTCCGATATGAAACTTAAACCGGGAATGACCGCTAATGTAGAAATTATCACGGCTGAAGAAAAAGGCGTTATGCTGGTTCCAAACCAAGCCCTGCGCTTTTATATTGATGACAGTGACAACGCAAAACGCTATAAAGACCGCGGTGTGTGGATTATTAAAAACGGACACCCGGAGCGCGTAACCGTAAAAATCGGCGTCAGCGATGATGATAATACTCAAATTTTAGAAAGTACTTTAAAAATTGGCGATGAAGTTATTGTTTCTAAAGAACTTTCAGCTGCTGATACTCAAAAAATGAAGTTTAGGATGCCTCACTAATGAAACCTTTAATTCAACTCAAAAACATTCATAAAAGTTATCCTTTGGACGGCTTTGATTTGGAGATTCTCAAAGGTATAAATTTGGAAATAGCGGCTGGAGAGTTTGTGGCGATTATGGGACCTTCCGGTTCAGGAAAATCAACCCTGATGAATATTTTGGGCTGCTTAGATACGCCGACTTCAGGCGAATATATCCTAGACGGAGAAAGCATTGAACACCTTAGCGGCGACCAGCTGGCAGAAATCCGTAACCGCAAAATCGGTTTTGTGTTTCAGGGGTTTAATCTGCTTTCTCGCACTTCGGCTATAGAAAATGTTGAATTACCGATGGTTTATGCCGGTGTTGCAGATAAAGAGCGTGAAGAACGCGCGGCCAAGGCGTTAGACAGCGTTGGTTTGCATGAGCGTATGCACCACCAGCCAAACCAACTTTCAGGTGGTCAGCAGCAACGCGTGGCCATCGCCCGCGCCATTGTAAACGAAGCTCCGATTATTTTTGCCGACGAACCGACCGGAAACTTGGATACAAAAATGAGTGTGGAAATTATGGATTTGTTTACAAAACTAAATAAAGAACTGCATCGCACCATCATTTTGGTAACCCACGAAGAAGATATTGCCTTGTATGCCAACCGCATAATCAAAATTGTGGACGGAGAAATTCATTCGGACATAATAAATAAGAAAAGAGTACAAAAATGATTGAGTTAAAAACTATTTTTAAAATTGCCATCCGCGCCATTCACGCCAACAAAATGCGCTCAGTTTTGACCAGTTTGGGTATAATTATCGGTGTGGCGGCGGTTATTGTGATGCTTGCTATCGGCAATGGCGCGCAACTCTCAATCCAAAAAGAAATGCGCAGTATGGGTACAAATCTGATTATGATTCGTTCCGGATCCTCAACTTCCGGCGGAGCGCGTATGGGACATGGCTCGCAGCCAACCCTCAAAAATGGCGACGCTGACGCCATTCAAAACAAAATAGCCGCTATCCGTTTGGCCGTGCCGGTGGTGAACGACAGCGGACAAATCGTTTATGGCAATACAAACTGGGCGACAAATATAGTGGGAACCGACAACCGCTATTTTGAAATAAAAGAATGGGAGTTGGCTTATGGACGTGATTTTTCGGACGCCAATATTAAAAACGCAAACAAAGTAGCTATTTTGGGACAGACCGTAGTTAAAGAGCTGTTTGGCGATATTGATCCGCTTGGTAAAACAATACGCATTAAGGGATTGCCTTTTACGGTTATCGGAGCTTTGACTACACGCGGACAAAGCGGTCCGGGGCAAGATCAAGATGACATGGTTTATCTGCCGCTCAGCACAGTGCAAAAAAAAGTTTCCGGCACCCAATTTCCCGATATGGTTAATATGCTTATGTTGCAGGCGTACGATGCAGAAAGCACTTACACATCGCAAGATGAAATTACCGCACTTTTGCGCCAACGCCATAATCTTGGTTTGACAAAAGACGATGATTTTACCATTATGAACCTGACGCAATTTATGGAAATGATGCAAAACTCCACCAAAATTATGACGATTTTACTGGGGTCTATTGCCTCTATTTCTTTGCTAGTCGGCGGTATCGGTATTATGAACATAATGCTGGTTTCGGTTACCGAACGCACGCGTGAAATCGGTATTCGTATGGCTATTGGCGCCAAACGATGGGACATCCGTCTGCAATTTTTGATGGAAGCGTTGATTTTATCGCTGCTTGGGGGCTTAATCGGCGTTATATTCGGTATCGCCGGTGTCTACATTCTACCAAAGCTTACCTCTATTTCGGCGGAATTAGCAGCGTTTTATGTGGTACTACCGTTTAGTTTTTCCGGTATTGTCGGTTTGCTGTTCGGATTTTTCCCAGCCTACAAAGCCTCGCTTTTGAACCCAATAAACGCTTTACGCTATGAATAATTCGTAACAAAAAAACTTCCGACAATCTTTCGGAAGTTTTTTTTGATGCTTAAAATCTGTCCTCAATATATTTCAACGTTGAATATGAAGTTTCCTGATATATCTTCAAATAATCTTCAGGATGCTCGTCCATATCGCGGCAAAGTCCTTCTAAAGATAAAATATCGTTATAAGCGTCATTCCAAACCAAAGCCCTGTTATTTTCCTTTTCTTGCAAAGCTGCCAAAATAATTTGTTTGCGCATATTGTCCATTTCACTTTTAATATCGGCTATCAATTTGTTTTTCAGGTTCGAATTATTTTCAATAAATGCAAACAGCTCACCAAGACTATAATTATATTTTTGAGCTGTGTCCGCTATTTTTTGAATTTCATTTTCATACTTTGCCTTAAATTTTTGCGGATACACTTTCAGCTCATAGCCATTTTCACGACATGCGGCTTGATAGCCTTCAACCTGACGATATATCATACCGCCGGCATAACCAAGTTCAAACTCAGCTTGTTTTTTATTTTGCGACACTTTGTAATAGGCCGCGCTGGCGCCAACTATCGCTATTATCAGCAAGCCAACGTAAAAACGCGGATTTTTGCAAAAATTTATCAGCCAGCCTGTCGTTTTTATTTTTGCAGTTTTACTATGTTTTGTCATCACAAAAATCTCCTCAATAATGTTTATTCTACAAATATCAAACAATTAATAAATGTGCAAGTTTATGTTTTGAAGCTTGTGGTTATTTTATTTATTGACAAAAAAATATTTTCTGCTAAAATCAAAGACGAATATTAATTATTTTATATATATTATGTCTTGTACGCATTGGGCAAACGTACATCTAAAGACTAACGCCCCGTAAACTATTTTGTTTTATGAACGATAATAAATTTATGATTTCCAGTTTGTTATTGGTTTGTGACCCCAATTTGCCTGCTAAATGCACGTTTTTTTGGCTAGGAACAATAGTCTCTGAGAATAACAAAATTGAGCTGATTGCCTTTAGAACAGATAAAAAATCTGAAATCCAAGGCATGTTGGAAAATGACCTTAAGACTCTGAAAACATTTGAGCAGACGCCTAATGTTAAACGGCAGGTCGCGTTTATTGAAAACACGCTGAAAACCATGTCCAACTCAATCTTTGTAAAACAGCCGGCTAAAAGCCTTCTTGAAGCTGCTGCTCGAGGCCTCAAGCTCAACAAACTTGAAGATAAAGATGTTATTTATCTGTCTTGGGTTTGCGGCGTAGTAAGATAAATTATAAAAAAAATCCTGTTTATAAAAAAACAGGATTTTTTATCTGTTAACAAAGCGTAAATATTCGTTGTAAACACCTTGGCCAATGCTTATTATTTATTCCATTAGGTATTTGTATTTAGCGGAGATTTTGTTATGAGCGCCAAGTTTTTGAACAAAAACATTTTTATTGTTTTAGCCGCTTTGGCTGTGGCTGTCGCCGGAGGATTTGCCGGTCTTTATTTCAGTGGCGGCTACTCTTTAGGTAAAAATCCGCAAAATGAAGTCTCAATCAGCAACATATCAGAACCTCAGCCCACCGATTACAGCAATAGCGAAAAAATTTCTCCGTCTCCGCTATATGTGACTTTCAGTTCTGCCGCGGCTTCTTTGGATAAAATAGGCGTTCCGCTGCAAAGCGGTATTTCTATTCAGCCGGATATACGAGGCGTATGGCAATGGAACAGCGACAATTATTTAGTTTTTACTCCGGAAACAGACTGGCTGCCGGATACCTCATATAAAGTTATCTTAAACAGCAGCATTTTTTCTCCGCAAATAAAAATAAAAGATTCCAGCTTCCGCTTTAATTCTCCGGCCTTTAAAGGTTTTGCCACCGCTGCCGATTTTTATGAAAATCCCCAAGACTTAAAAAACAAAGCGGTAACCGGAAGCTTCAAATTTACTTATCCTCTAGACACCGAAGATTTGAAACAGAATATAAAAATCCGCACCGTAAGCGGCGATAATTATGACTTCAACTACAAACTGGACGAACACAACACTGTGCTGCACATTATCTCGTCGCCGGTGCATATAAAAGAGGAAGAAGATTTTGCGAAAATAAATCTAAGCCATCTCAGCAACTCCTATAATCATAAAAGCCTCAAGCAAACTTTGGAAAGCACCGTAAAAATTCCCAGCAACTCAGCTTTCTTTAAGCTTAGCGGTGTTGCTTCCTCCATTGTAAAAAACAACCAACATGACGGCAATCCGGAACAAATTTTGACCGTAAACTTTACAACCGCGGTTAACAATAAACAGCTGCAAAAGGCTTTGACGCTTAAATTTTCACCGCAAAATTGCTATCTATTTAATCAGCAATTAGCTAAACAAAATAATATCTCTGAATTTGCTTCCAAACTGCAAACTTTAGTTGTAGAAGAAGTTTCAACCCAATTTGTTGACAGTAAAACTCATCTGTTTAAATATGATATGGCTCAAAATTCCGGCTGCCTGCTGGCTCTGTTTGACAACAAACTAAACTCGGCAGAAGGCTTCAAGTTAGGCAAGGACAACACTTACACATATACAACGACTTCCCTTACTCCATATCCTTTAGAAGCGGATATCGCCTTTGACGGCGCCATAATGTCGCTGCAAGGCAGCCGCAAAGCCGCATTTGTCTCCCGCGGTGCTAAAGAATTAAATATAGACATCGCCCGAATAAAGGAGGCTGATTTAAACCATTTGGTCACTCAAACTTATGGCAATTTCGCCCGCCCAGATTTTACCAATTATAATTTCAACGAAGATAACATTGCCGAAATTTTTCATAAAAACCTGCCGATAAACACCGCTAATCCGGCTGAAGCCGATTATTCCTCTTTAGATTTGAACGAATATGTCCAAAATAGAAAAGGCGTGTTTTTACTGACCTTACAAGGAAAAAACGGCGAAAGAGAAAGCTATCCGAACAAACGACTTTTGATTATGACCAATTTAGGAATTGTCGTCAAAGATAACATTAACAAAACTCACGATGTGTTTGTATCCGACATCAATTCGGAAACTCCTGTCGCCGGCGCTTTAGTGCAGGTTTTAGGTAAAAACGGCCTGCCGGTGCTCAGCGCCCGCACTAATGAAAAAGGATTGGCAAAAATCGGAGATTTTTCTGATTTCAAAAAAGATAAACAGGCTGTAGTCTATAAGGTAAGTTTGGCTGACGATATTTCATTTTTGCCTATAGAACGCGATGATCGTTTGCTGAATATGTCCCGCTTTGATGTAGGCGGAGAATATTCAGATTCCGGATATACACCGCAAAGTTCCTTAAAAGGCTATATATTCAGCGACCGAGGAATCTACAGGCCTAATGAGAGCGGGAACTTAGGTATTGTCTTGCGTCAAAGCGATTTAGCCGCACCGCAGCAATTGCCATTGGAACTGACTATCCGTAAACCAAATGGGGATGTTTTGGCCAACAAAAAGCTGCAGAGTGACAAATTCGGTTTTATGGAATACCAATTTCAGCTCGGAGCCAACGCGCCTGTCGGCACCTATTCCGTTGATTTGTGGCTGAAAGATAAAAACAATCAAGATAGATTTGTGGCTTATTCTTCTTTTAAGGTGGCGGAATTTACTCCGGATACGCTGAAAATAAAAGCCGAATGGCAGCCTATAATCAACGAAGGCTGGTTTAACGGCAAAAGTCTGCAGGCACTTATAGACTTGCAAAATTTATACGGTGCGCCGGCGGCACAACATACTTTACAAGCCGATTATAATTTAGTTCCGGCTTCATTTAAATTTGCTAAATATAAAGATTTCACCTTCAAAAATCCACTTCAAACTCAAAAAGTGCGCGCTTATAATGATAACCTTCCGGAAACAAAAACCGATAAAGACGGCAAAGCGTCTATTGACATAGATTTGTCATCTTTTGAACAAGGAACATATAACCTTTATTTGCAAATTAACGGTTTTGAAGCCGGCAGCGCCCGCGGCGTCAATACTGGCCTCTCGGCCTTGGTTTCTCCGGCAGAATATTTAATCGGCTGGAAAACGGACGGAGATTTAAATTACATTGCCAAAAATACAGAACGAAAGATTGAGTTTATCGCCATTGATAATAAACTGCAGTCTTTGGATAAAAGTAATTTGATTTTAACCTTTGCCAGAAAAGAATACGCGCCGTCTTTAGTGGAGCAAAAAAACGGCACCTATGAATATCAGATGACGGCTCACGAACAAAATATCAGCCAAACCCCATTATCTATCGGCAGCGGCGGAAAATCCGAACTTCTGCTTACCGCCGAAGCCGGTGATTATAGTTTGAGCATTTCAGATGAAAATGGAACTATACTGGCTAAAATTGATTATTCCGTCGCCGGTGAAACCAATTTAAAATTCAGCGCCGATAAAGACGCGCGTCTGGAGCTGAAACTTGATAAAAGCGAATATGCGGCCGGTGAAAATATAGCCATGCAAATTACTGCCCCTTACAGCGGCTACGGGCTTATCACTATTGAGCGGGACAATGTTTACGCTTATAAATGGTTTAAGTCGCACACAACCTCTGTTAATGAACAAATAACCTTGCCGAAAGATATTGAAGGAAATGCCTATGTCAATGTGGCGTTTTTCCGCTCGCTGCAATCTCCGGAAATTTATACACCGGCTATGAGCTACGCTGCGGCGGCGTTCAATATCAATAAAAGCAACCGCCGGCTTGATATAGAATTAAACACTCCTGAAATTATCAAACCCGGCGACGATTTAGTAATCGGTTACAAAACTTCCGAACCGGCAAACATCGTCATTTACGGCGTTAACGAAGGTATTTTGCAGGTCGCCAATTACAAAACCCCTAACCTTCTGAATATATTTTTAAACAAAAAAGCTTTGCAGGTTTACACCTATCAGATTATGGATTTGATTATGCCGGATATCAGCTTTTTACGCCGCTTAAGTTCTGTTGGCGGCGATGGCGGTGATGATGAAGAGATGTTGAACCTCAACTTAAATCCATTTGCACGCAAAACAGATAAGCCGGTTGCATTTTGGAGCGGTATTCTGGACACTCAAAACTCTAGCGGAAACTATACATATCATGTTCCAGAAACATTTAACGGCAACCTAAGGGTTATGGCCGAAGCGGTTTCGGAAGCACGCTTTGGCAGCGCTGAAAAAAGCGTCTTAGCCCGCGGTGATTTTGCGCTGACGCCGTCCGGCCCCTATAATGCGGCTCCTAATGATGAATTTGTCATTGGTCTAAGCGTTGGCAATTTGCTTGAACAGCCGGCAAAAATAAAGGTTTCCTTAGATGCAGACAATGGGCTGGAAATCTTAAGTGAAAAAGAACAAACACTAGATTTGGCAGCAAATTCCGAGACCTTACTGAAATTCAGATTAAAGGCTGGACAATCTTTGGGATCTCAGACACTGACATTTAAAGCAGTCAACCAACTTGACGCCAACCAGCACGCTGTTATGCCATATACTTTGAGCATTCGCCCTGCGGTTCCTTTCAGCACTAAATTTGACATGGGGCTGGCAAAAAACGAATACACGCTTAAAAAAGCTGATGATTTATATGCTGAATACAGGTTGCAGCAGCTTTCGGCCTCTGTTTCTCCTCTGGTATTGGCGCAGGGACTTTTGCAATATCTGGATAAATATCCGCACTATTGCACTGAACAAACAATAAGCAAAATATTTCCAACTGTGGAATTGTTTTTCAAATCGCCGGAGCTGGTAAAAAATATTGACGTATACGCCTTGTTTGACGATGCTGTCAGAATTTTACGCGAACGCCAAACTATCAGCGGTGGCTTTACGGCTTGGAGCAACAACGGACTTGAAGTTGATACAAGAGATTCTTTATACGCTGCTCATTTCTTGGTTATAGCTAAACAGCATGGCTTTAATGTTCCGGAAAACCTATTAGATTCCGCGCTTGAATACAGCGCAACCATCGCCGCTCAACAGCCGGAAAACCTAGATGATATTGCTCCGGCTTACGCTGCGTATATTCTAACATTGAGCGGCAAAACCACCACAAACTATTGGCTCAATTTGGAAGAATTTTTCAAAGCCAATTATGCTAAAGAATGGCAGCAAAGCCTTAATGCTGAATTTTTAGCTTCCGGCTATATACTTTTACAAGACGCTAAAAGAGCGCTGTCTTTAGCCGGACAGTATAAAAACACCCAAAATCCGGTAGACAATGCGGTCAATATATATTTGCTGGCAACTCATTTTCCGGAAAAATTAAAAACATTGAATAAAGAAAGCCTTGAAACTTTGCTTGAGCCTCTGAAAAACGCCAACTTTACCACCTATTCCGCAAGCTGGTCGGTTTTAGCCTTAAATGCTTTTAACAACTTTACTGATGATAAAAACATCAAATTTTCTGAGTTCGAAACCTTTTATAATCCCTTTCCGACTGTTGCCTATACTTCGCAGACAAAAGATTTAACAGTAAGCGCGGCTAAACCTTTTTATTATGTTAACAATCAGCAAGGTTTTAGCAAAAACGCCACTTTTTCACCTATGGCCAATGGCTTGGAAGTCAGCAAGACTTATTATGATAAAAACGATCAAACCGTAAGCGCGGCCAAACTCGGTGATGTTTTAACCGTCAAAGTGAACTACCGCAGTTTAGGCAAAGACCCGATTAACGATGTCGCATTTGTGGATTTATTAGCCGGCTGTTTTGAAGTGGTTGACAATTCGCTGACTTTGGACGACGACACCTACAGTTATGAAATACGTGAAGACAGAGTAAACGTTTACGCCACCGCTTTTGTTTCTAAACATAGTTTCAGCTACAAAGTAAAAGTGGTGGCCGAAGGTACTTTCAGCTTGCCGCCGGTATATGGTTCTGCCATGTATCAGCCTTTAGTCCGAGCAAACTCTGCCCTTAGCAAAATATCCGTCGGAGAATAAGCTTGCACCTAAAGATTATCGCTCTAAAAAAACAACGTGCTCTCTGTTTTTTCTGTGGATTGGCGTTGTTTGGGACGCTTTTATACTTTTTGGTGCCTAAACCGGATTTGTATAATCAATATAGTTTTTCCAGCGCTATATATGACCGTAGCGGCCACCTGCTTAAATTATCTCTCAGTTTAGATGACAAATACCGGCTCTACACACCTTTAACCGAAATTCCGCATGAGGCGCAACAAGCCCTGCTGCTTTATGAAGATAAGCACTTCTACAGTCATTTCGGCGTTAATCCGGTTAGTTTTATCCGCGCGCTGGCAGAGATGGCTAAAGGCGGACGCCGGCAAGGAGCTTCCACCATCAGTATGCAGGTGGCTCGTATTGTTTATCATATTGATTCTACTAAACTTGCTGGTAAAATAGAACAAATTTTACGGGCGCTGCAAATTGAACTTTTTTATAGCAAAAAGCAAATTTTAGAAGTTTATTTCAACATTGCTCCTTACGGCGGAAATATTGAAGGTATCGGCGCCGCTTCTCTTATATATTTCAAAACCAAGGTTTCAAAACTTAATTTACCGCAAATTATGGCTTTAACCGTTATTCCGCAAAACCCTACCAAACGTTCGCTATTGCAGCCTACAACCAAGCAAAATAATCTCATTGCCGCAAACCGATTGAAAAAAATCTGGCGTAAAACATACCGCCATCAGCAAAATGATTATTTAGATTTACCACTGGAATCTTATATTTATCTGCCTAATTTTGCCCCGCACTTCACCCGCCGGATTTTACAGAATCACAATGGCAATCTGCAAAGCACTCTTGATTTATCTCTCCAAGAAAAAATTAGGCTAACCCTGCAAAAATATGTGGAAGAGCAGCATAAAAACGGAGTCCACAATGCGGCGGCGCTGCTGCTTGACAATCAAGATCTGTCTGTTTTAGCCTATGTTGGTTCAGCAGATTTTTATAACACAAGCATTTTCGGACAGGTCGACGGTATACAGGCAAAACGCTCGCCAGGCTCCGCGCTCAAGCCTTTTATTTATGCGCTTGCTTTGCAAAAAGGAATTATCCACCCGCTTAGCATGCTAAAAGACGTGCCGCGGAAATACGGCGCCTATGCTCCGGAAAATTTTGATTACACTTACTTTGGTTTAATCGACGCCACCCACGCTTTGACCTTGAGCCGCAACATACCGGCCGTTGATTTATTGCTGCAAATCGGCGAGCAAAATTTTTATGATTTACTGCAAAAATGCGGCGTTACTTTTACTAAAAGCGCCGATTACTATGGTTTATCCATGGCTTTGGGCGGAGTGGAAGTATCCGTGGAAAATCTGGCCGGTATGTATGCCATGCTTGCCAATAACGGTAATTTCGGCAAACTGCGTTTTTTAACCACCGAACCTATTAACAGTGAGCAAAATATCTTGCCGGAAGCCGCTTTTTTGACAAACTATATGCTGACCAGAAGTGAAAACGACAATAGCCAGAAAATCCCTTTCGCTAAGCAAAATTCAGAACTTAAAACCGCATGGAAAACCGGAACTTCCTATGGCTATAAAGACGCTTGGACCGCTGGAAATTTTGGGAAATATACACTGGTTGTTTGGTTCGGCAACTTTGACGGCACTCCAAATCCAGCCTTTATCGGTAAAAATTTGGCCGCACCGCTGTTTTTCCGCATAGCGTGGCAAATATCCGCTCCGCCGAAAAAAGCCAATAGCTTATATATTCCAGATAATTTTAATTTAGCAAAGGTGAAAATCTGCCGCGACACCGGAGATTTGGCAACAGCTTTTTGCACCAAACAAGCCGAAACATTTTTTATCCCCGGTGTCACCTCAATAAAAATGTCCAACGTCAACCGCCTAATTCCCATTGATATCAAAACTGGACTGCGCGCTTGCCGTCATACGCCGCCGGCAACAATCCTCAAACCATATAACTTTTGGCCGTCAGATGTGCTTGCCGCCTTCAAATCTGCCGGTGTAAACCTTAAATTGCCGCCGGCATTTAAAGAAAGCTGCACCGCTATTGAAGATTTTAAGCAAGGTTTTGCTCCGCAGATTCTATCTCCTAGCGACAACAGCACTTTTTTGATTAAGCACCCAAACAAAGATAAAATCCCCCTCAAAGCCTCTTTAGACGCCGAAACCGATACGGTTTACTGGTTTGTCAACAATAAGTTTTCCGGATCATCCAAAGCTGAAGAAACTTTTACCATTGCTCCCGTTTACGGTAAAAATCAGATTAAAGCCGTAGACAATATGGGGCGGCAAAGCACTATAAGCGTTACCATGCGGCCAACTGATTAAGATTTGCATTTTTTAGATAAAATAGTTGACTTTTTAATAAATCGGCGTACATTGGTAACTAATTTCTAATTATTTATGGCTACACATTTTTTAAACAATTCGGTAAAAAAGTTTTTAAACTCTATTGCCGACAAATGGAATCCTAATGGTCATTGGCGTTTGCCTTCCGAAGCCTACACACTTGAACACAAGCTGGCTTTTTTGGAGCGTGAACATTATCTGACCGGTTGCAACACGCTTTCCGGCTGGCTGCATGACTCCGACAAATTGTTTTTGTATGCTGTGCCGTGGCTTGATGAAAAACAAATTCAAAAGTTTCATCGCACGCACAAAACACATCATGTTGATTGTCCGCAATCTACTGCCGAGCAACTGATTCAAACCTACATCGACTGGGACTGTGCTGTTTTGACTAAACCAGACAAGCCCTTGAACGCTTTTGCCACGCTGATACATTTTTATCGTGACAAATTGCCTTTGATGCTGCCGGTTTGTCTTGCCATTGATCCGGATGCCGTTCAACCAATGATTGCTGACTTAGATAAAGCCCGCAAAAAAGGTAATGCGTCATATATTTTTGGTGAAGAAATGAATGATGAAGTCCATCAAGATTTGACAGAATTCACTCATAATCTGTTTAACTACAAGCTGGCTCGAGATGCTTCAAATGATGTTACCTACATTCATACGCAAAGGCTGATCAGCAGCATTGTCCGTGATTTGAACGAAATTATGAACGATATGCAAAAGTACCACAAAAACATTAAAGATGTACTTTGTCACATACCAAAACAGCTTACGCTGATGAATTCGGCAGATTTGTTTTTGAAAACGCTGGATATTCTGGCTAAACGACGCAATCAGCAGATTGATTTAGGCAAATGTCTGGAAGTTTTGAAAAATAAACATTTGTTTTTTACACAAATGGCGCCAAAATTCAAAGTTGAATGCAAGCCTAGTGAATTTATGCACAACTACCGTTCAATCATGCCAAATCCATTTTTGCATGATTAAATTAGCAAAACGCCCTACTCTTTTGGAGTAAGGCGTTTTTAGTATTTAGAGGTTAAAAACTAGAATTTGTATTTAGCGTTAATCAAACCTG
>ERZ1034897.12-NODE-12-length-126990-cov-319.354473_pt1 | contig 126990 bp, 99 predicted proteins | sample MGYA00520629_ERZ1034897 | MGnify/ENA primary metagenome ERZ1034897 (study PRJEB33766, sample SAMN09781789) | gut metagenome | biome: gut microbiome | host: Homo sapiens | place: Madagascar | study: EMG produced TPA metagenomics assembly of the PRJNA485056 data...
AGTTTACACGGTAAATCCACGAATTTACATTCGCGGAGGTCACTTCATATTGTCTATATATACTCAACCTATCACATCATACTTTCAGCCATTGATCTAGTACTATCCATGATATTTTGATCTATTGAGCTTTTAATCATTACATTGTAGCCTTTTTCAGGATTATTCTTGTTCCATTGTGTGTTATATCCCTTTATTGTTGCCTTATAAAGATTGATAATTCTATCGATTGTTTCTTTATCTGTAAGTTTTTTTGCTATATTTGTGCATTTTCTTTCACAATCATAATTACCAAAGCAATCAATAAGATATAAAGGAATTGGCATTCTTCCATCAGGGCTTTTTTTCTTTTCCTGTTCTGCTCTTAAATATAATAAATAAAGGCTTAAAATATCATTCATAGTACCTTCACCCATTATAAATTCAGTAACTAATTTATTTTGAGCAGTTGAAGGTTTCAATAAATAAGACTTTTTTGTAATTGCCTCATGACCTGACTTTGCAAAAGCTAAAATTACTTGCAACAATTTCTCTAAATCAATTTCATAATCTCTGGTCTTAGATACTTTTTCCAACCCAAATTTTGCAACTAATTCATTATTAAGCGTTTGCAGTTTTGTAACAGTTTTATACTGCTTTGAAAATTTATTTTTATCACTCTGCTTTATACATAGAAGCCAACCTTTCTTTTCAAACTCTGTTTGAACTCTTAAAAATGCTTCTGTGTTTGCAGTAAATACTTTTTGATTAATCGCATTTTGAGAATTATTGTATGTAACGATATTTCTTGATAACTCTTGTAATTTAGCATCTTGAGATGGAATTTTAAGAATTTTTAGCATTACATATGTATCTTTAAATTCCTTTTCTAGAGTTTGCTCAGGTAAATTTGATAATGTTTCATATATAGTGCTAACTGTTTGACATCCATTAACAATTTGAGGATTTTCTATACTTAACCTTTTAAAACCACTACTTGTGCTTTCATTAGAAATATCTTCTGCTATTATAGTAATGCCATTGTTGTAATAAAAAAAGTTAACTCTTTCCACTTGACTCTTTAGAGTTTCTGCAATTTTTTTGTTTATTGAACCTGTTATGCCTAAATACTCTCGTATGTTAGCTTCAAATAAGGGGTAATGTTCCTCTTTTGACTTTTTATAGATCTCGTACATATTAATTACAGGGACTAATACATATTTAGCATCAAGAGGTACTGTCATCTTATAGGCTTCAGGATCGATGTTAAGAATAGTTCCTTTATTAATTGTTCTTATTTCAAATGACATTTTTTTCTTTTTACAATAGGTTTATCATAATAAAGACTTTCTATGTCATTTAGGTCATAAATTACTGCTTCTTGGCGTTGATGTGATTCATTAAATTTTTTTAAACCATCAACTATAGATTTAGTTTTTGCTGTGGTATTAGTTACATACAAAACAAAATGGACTGTAAATTCACTTTTACTACTATGTTTTGTGTAAATTTCTTGTAATTCGGAACTTCTTGTATAGGTTCCCTTTTCTAAGGCTCCTATAGCTCTTGTCAAAAAATCGTTTTGTACATACTCATTAGTTAGATTTGTACCTTCTGCATAAAACTTATTTTGAATTAAATACAAGTCTAAGGTATCCTCATGCCAAACAAAGCAATCTATTCCCTTGTCATTGTAATCAACTATTTTGTCTTCTATGACTTGCTCATCTTCTTTATATAACTTATCTAAAACCCAGAAATTAAATGCCCATTCATCTTTTTTCATATTTTGACAATGTGGGTACTTACTTTGGTACTCTAAAATATCTTCTTTAATTTGCTTTAAAAAGTCACTCATAGTATCACCTGTACATAACACAAACACGAATTACGCAATGTTTTTGATTTGAAAAGCAAAAAATCAGAAACTCACCCACTAATACTAATGAAAGGAATTGTTGTATATAAAAATGAATAACTTTCTGACTTTAAACAAACGATTCAGGCATATTATAATTCTTTTTCAGTAACTAAAATTAAGATTTCTGGTTGTTTCAGAACCACTAATGGAGCAGAAAACTACATAAAGATTATGTCCTACATTGGCACCGCCAAAAAGAATGACATCAATGCAGTTAAAGCATTAAAAGCTCCTTTTGACGGTACCCCAGACATTATCTTTGGATAGTAGGTTCTGAATAGTTACAAAAATTTGATTTTTTATATTTATTCTAATATATCCTAATAATTGTAAAATTTTTATAAAAATTGTTTAATTATCAAGAACTAAATATAAATTAAAAATTAAAACGGATACATTGTTTATTAAAATTTGATTAGTTTTTTATTGAATAGTGCACCATATAGAGCTTAGTTTAATAAAATATTTAGTCAGCTTGTAACTTTTCTTTCAACCTTATTAAAGACAATGTGAAAATAATCATATTCAATTATCTTCTTAAACTAAGCCTATTTGCCCTTAACCGTTTACGGCATTTACATAATATTGTTTAATACATTCAACAGATAATAAATTAAACAATTTATAAGCGTTTTAGAGTTGATCTTGCTTACGAATGTGATTATTATAACCTTTAAAAGGCTTTTATTTTATGACATTCATAATACTAATTCTTACTAATTTTAGAATGTTTATAAAGTTGCATTTATAATAAATTGTGTGCTTTATGTTAAGCTTTCACTTATTATAACTATATAAAGATAAAGTTCTTATCTTGAAAGAATTTGATAATAAATAACAATATGACTACTAAGAAAAGCAACGATGCTACAACAGCGGATATTTTATCCGAGTCCTATCTGGATGGGGAGATTCAGTCTAGTCTAGACTTTGATAACCTGGATGATGTTGTCTATAACTCATCTAGTTCCTTTGATATCAGCGAAATCGCAGATTTACTATTAGATAACATCGATCAGTATGTTTTCATTACTGATGCTACTACTAAGAATATTGTTTATTTAAATAAACCATTAAGTGAAGCTTTAGGTGTAGAGGGATGTTTTGTTGGCACCTGCCATGAGTTGTTACGTGGATGCAAATCCCCTTGTAAAGAATGCAATTGTAACCATTCTATCGGCGACAATTTTTATGTCACCTCATTAGTTGAATCCAAATTAAAAAACGGTTACGTAATCAAATCTAAGAATATTGAGTTATATAACCGAACTTATACTATTAACGTTGCGCTAATAGATAACAAAATTCACGTTGTTCAAAATCAAATTTCAGAAAAAACTCAAGAAAAGGCTAGTTTAAACGATACCATCGCTCCTTTTACAGAGATTTATACTAAGAATATTAAAGATCCAGATGTTCAATTGTATCGTTTTATTGAGTATCTGGGTACTCAAACTAACTCAAATTTCTGTTGTATCTATGAGCAGACAAAACTCTCAATGGATCTTGAACCTGACTCAAAGTCAGCTACTTTAGCTTCAACTATTCCTACAACTCATGATACAGATGTAGAGAATTCTGTTAAGACTAAATTCCACAGATCGCATTTATGGATTTCTGATGCATTCAAACATTCTCAGGATTCTATACAGATCCCTGATAAGTTTTTAAAGAGAGCTGAATTAGATCAGGATTGTTTTGAATTTGAACATGAAGGATTCAAGTTCTTCTGCTTTCCTTTAATCTCAGATGAAACCTATTTAGGAGCCGTGTTCTTTAAATCTCCTGATGAAAAAGTTTTAAAGACTTTGCAACCTGCTTTAAATACTATTTCAATTCTGATGAGCAGTTCTCTTACTCACAGAATTATGCATGCCGAACTTACAAACATTACCAATATCGATCCTTTAACCAAATTAAAGAATCGTAATTCATTATTAAGCGAGGTTAATACCCTATCAGTAAACTACAACATTGGTGTTATTTACCTAAATGTTAATGGATTAAAACAGATTAACTCAAAGATGGGTGTTAAGACTGGTGACACTATCTTAGTTAAGACTGCTTCATTATTAAAACAGTTATTACATGACAGCGAATACATCTACAGAATCAGTGGTGATGAATTCGTAGGTATTTATCCTAATATTGAAGAGCATGACTTCTTAATGGTGTCAGACATGCTAAAAGCATTTATGACATCAGATAAAGGTTTCTCTGTCTCTGTTGGTACTAGTTGGGTTAAAACAGGTGTTTTGATTCAGTCTGCCATAAATCAGGCTGAGTCAGATATGTATTCTGAGAAAAAGAAATACTACAGAGTACATCCTAGTGATGAGAGTAACTCAAGATACCGTTCTCAGAATGATTCTTTGCTAACTATCATTGAGCCTGCTAAAATTCAAAAACTGATTGCTGATGGTTGCTTTAAAGTAATGTATCAGCCTAAGTTCAGAATTCAGGGGGATATAGCAGAGATTGCTGGTGCAGAGGCTTTAGTAAGGCTTATCATCAATGATACTTTAATTCCTCCTGATGACTTCATTCCTGCATTAGAATCTGCTCATTACACTCATTTGATTGATTATTATGTTTTTGAAACTATTTGCAAGAGAATGAGAGAAAGATTAGACAGTAATCAAAAGATCTTGCCTGTCTCCTGCAATTTCTCAAGACATACTATCGTACGTCCTGAGTTTAAATCAAAACTTAAAGAGATCATGAACAAATACCATTTATCTTATGACATGATCCCTCTTGAGGTTTCTGAACATACTAACACAATCCGTCACAAAGAGCTTGTTGATGTAACCGATGAACTATCAAAAGAAGGATTTAACATCTCTATTGACGACTTTGGAACCGCTCATGCAAATATCTATTCATTAGCAGATTTAGCTGTATCTGAGGTTAAGTTCGATAAAAAACTTATCGATAACATTGCTAAAAAGAATAATGAAAAGTTGACCACCATCTTAAGTGTTCTTATCACCATGTGTAAGAAACTTGGAATTAAGACCATCGCTGAAGGTGTTGAAGATAAAGAGCAGAGTCAGATCCTAAAAAACTTAGGTTGTGATGAAATTCAGGGATATTACTACAGCAAACCTATTAAGGATGAGGATTACTACAATAAGTTAAGCTAGTACCCTTCATATACAATTAGATACAAAAAAGCCCAACGTTCTTTATGGAGATACTGTTGGGCTTTTTGATGGGCTATAACTAGATAGCCTTATTAAATTACTTAGCTTCTTTAGCTGCCTTTGACTCAGCAATTAAATCCTCTAAGTGCTCTTTCTGAGCTTGTAATTCTTCTTCGCTTAACTCTGCAGTATTCTCTGCCTTTGAGAACTTCTTGGTTACTGAATCAAAAGAGTTTAAGATCTGTTCTTTGTGATCCTGGAACATCTTATAACCTACAGCACCAGCTACGATACCAGCAGCTAAACCTATTAATAAATCTGTCTTATTAGTAAACATTTCTCTTCTCCATAAAAACATACTTAATATTAACAACCTAAACTGTTATAAGAGAATTTATTTAGGTTGCTATTTGGAAAATTACTTTTCCAAATCCTGATTACGTTTGATCTTTTCGAAAGTAAATTTCTTATCAAACAGAATTCTTGCTGAGTTAATAACCACACCAATAGTTGCAGCATTGTGAATAGTAGCTGCAATTAATGGATTGATCTTACCTAAAGCACCTAGCATCATCGCAGCTGAGTTAATGGTAATAGTAGCAGCAAAGTTCTGTCTTACTAATCCCATTGTAGCTTTTGACAATTCCATTACTTTAGCTAACTTTAAAGGTTCATCAGAGGTAATGGTGATATCAGCTGATTCCATAGCAATATCAGTTGATTTGCCTCCTAAAGCTACACCAATATCAGCATAAGCTAGAGCAGGAGCATCATTAATACCATCGCCTACCATCAATACCTTTGAGTAGCTCTGTTTGCTTGCAACAAACTCTGCTTTCTCATGAGGTAGAACATCTGACTTAAAGCCATCAAGATCAAGTTTAGCTGCTACATATTCAGCTGTAACCTTGTTATCGCCAGTTAACATTACGATCTCATCAACACCGTTTCTTCTGATACGGTTGATAGTCTTCTTAATGTCTTTTCTAATAGGATCTGTGATTACTAAAGCACCTAATAACTTTGAAGATCTTGCAACATAGATGATGTTACACTCTTTAGAATATTGTGATCTGTCAAAGCTCTTAATGCCTCTTACGCCACGCTCAGTCATAAAGACAAAGCTACCAACTAACAGTTCACCACCTTTGATACCATCAAAGTCATCAACTGATGCACTAATACCACGACCTACAACAGTTTCGATCTTGGCATTATCAGGTACGACCCACTGCTTCTCATCAGCATAGTTAATAATAGCTTCTGCTAATGGGTGAGATGATGATTTCTCAGCAGCGGCTGCTAACTGAACTAATTCTTTTTGCTCTACGCCCTTGCATGCAATAGTATCAATTAAGATTGGGTGACCATTAGTGATGGTACCAGTCTTATCTAAGATAACAGTATCAATATCAGCTAAAGTTTCAATAAAGTTTCCGCCTTTTACTAAGACACCCATTTGAGCTGCCTTACTGATAGATGCTGAAATTGCAGTTGAGGTTGATAACTTCAAGCCACAGCTAAAGTCGATAAAGAACATATTGAGTACACGCTGAATGTCTTTAGTTACAGCATATACAACAGCTGCAGATAAGAATGAAATAGGAACTAATGCATTAGCCATTCTGTCTGCGAAGTTCTGAATAGGAGCTCTTCTGTTCTGAGCGTTTTCAACCATGTTGATGATACGTGCTAGATTGGTCTCATCACCAACCTTTGATACTTCAATAGTGATTTCTCCAGAACGTACCACTGTACCTGCGTATACATCTTGACCTACAGTCTTATAAGCAGGAATAGATTCACCTGTTAAAGAAGACTGGTCAATTGAAGCTCCACCTTCAACAATCGTGCCGTCAACGCAGATCTTTTCGCCTACGTAAACTACAACTCTGTCATTTAGTTTTACTGAATCGATATCAACTTTACGGATATGACCATCAAGATCTTTTAACCAAACATATTTCTCTTTCATATCAAGTAAAGTTGAAATATGCTGTCTTGCTTTTTCAGCAGCACCTATGGTTAACATTTCTGCAAAGTTTGATAAAACTAACAGAGACAAACTTGACTCAGGTTTGCCAGACAGCAATGAAGCTAATACAGCAGTTGCGGTAAGAGTATCAGCATTTGGAGCTTTATCGCGAATTAAACCTGCAAAACCTTCTTTGAAGATATCTTTTGCAATGAGCATAACAAATGCGCTTCTAGCAAAGGACAATCTTGTAAAGGTTATAGGAGCCATTCTTTTAGTGATTTCTAAAAGACCAAAGCCTACTAAAGATACTAAAGCCTTTAACTTGTAGCTCTTCAGCTCGTCAGCTGCATTCTTGATCTCTGTTTCCTGCTCTGATTCTTTAGCTTTAATCTTATCCTTTACTGATAAAAGCTCCATCTTATAAAGAGCATATGACAGTGTCTTAAGATCATTTGTGTATACGCTCAAAGAGTTATTTGGCAATACACATGCTGAAACGACACCTTTTACTCTTCTTAAAGAGAACTCGAGCAAGGCAGCTTTTTTCTCGCTGTAGTTTTGCTCAAGTTTAATAACTTTATGATATAGGCCAGACATTTACTTGCTTACACCCTCTAAAATCTTATAGCCCCACCAAACTAACTGAGGACCATTAGGAGTTTGTTTTTGTACAAATACTTTGTATGTGCCCCAAATTAGGCAGATACAACCTAAAATGATAGAAATATCAGCAACACCTGACAGAGCAGTTCTTACGGCTGAATTAGCATGACCAGCATAGTGTCCGATGCATTTACCTACTATGGTATTAGCTCCGGCACTCTTTCCTAACTTAGAAGCTCCTTTACCTACAGCAACAGCAGATGATGCAGCGACAGTACCGTTTACAGATTTGGTTAACAAACTCTCATCATCACCGAACTTATCTTCATTTACCTTTCTAGTCTGCTCGTTGATGTGATCGATTACCTCATCAACTAATTCTGCTTTGCACTCATACTCTAAAAGTACGGTACCTGTTACAGTGTTTACGATGATCTTTTTGAAAAGATCTAAAGATTCAAATTTCTCTTTTAAAGCATTAGCAAAAACAGGATCTTTTAGAAGAATACTTTTGTATCTTCTGCGGCCTTTAATTGCATGTACACACGCAAATTCAGCCTGTTTTGCAGAAGCTATCATTTTCTTTTTCATTAAATTATTTACATACACACCGATTAAAGGCTGTGCAGCTGCAATACATAAAGACAGAACTGTTAAATTCATATGTGTTCCCTACTTGGATGCCTTCTTTTTTAATTCTTCTTCAATTTCACGAAGCTCAGGATTTCTTGTAACTTTATCTGCATCGTACTCGATGAGCACAGAACCTGTTACCTCGTTAATTTTAAAAGTATTCAGTTCATCGAATTTTGAAAAGTAGTCTTCTAAGATCAACGCATTCTCATGATTGTTCTTAATCAAAGAACTGTAGCATCTAATCCTGCCTGGAATATAGCTTGATACTTCTACAGTAGATAAGAAGTACTTCTTTTCATCAAAAAACTGAGTTAAAAATTTAAACATTTATCTTTTCCGTATTACGATATTATTTTTATTATATAAAACAAATAAATCGTAAGCATAGACAAATTTTTATTAACAAAACGCAACAACAATAAGTCACTGCAAAAGAATTTTAGCATAGGCTAATAAAAGTTGTTTATATGTAACTAAAAAAATTTATTAGTTTTCGTTATGAAAAAAAACGACTTTAGTATAGATTGAGGTTACCTCTCTAACTTAGATTTCATGTTCTGTAAAAAAACGCTACAGATCATTAAACCAACGCCAATATAGAATGAAAAGTTAACTTCATTGGCCTCGTTAAAAAGGATCATTGCAATGATAATGGCAGAGACAGGTTCTAAATTGAAAGTGAGCATTAAGGTAAAAGCAGATACCTTTGATGCCAGTTGCACAACCATTAGATACAAAAGTACAGTGAAGACAGTAGCAAGTAAGAACAGGTATATAAGATCTTTTAAATCAAAATAGATTGATGCTGAGCCATACCCTAATAGGTAAACAGGAGACAGAGCTAAAACCAAGAGAAATCCACCTAGCATCTCATAATTAATAAATGTATAAGGATCTTTTCCATAGGAGAATTTCTTATTACATACTGTAAATAAAGCAGCTAAAAAAGCTGAGATGATACCTACAGAAATACCAAGTCTGAACTTAGTATCAAAATTAAAGATTAAAAGAAGACCTATAAGGTTTAAAGAGGCATAAATCAAGCTCGTCTTATCAAACCTTTTATTAAGTAATTTTGGCTCTAACAATGAGGTAAAGAAACTAGATGAAGCTAAAGTTACCGTTCCAATAGAAACATTAGACAGTTTAATTGACAGATAGAAAAAGATTAAATGAAATGCAAGAAGAGCTCCTACAAACAAGCCCTGTAATCTGCTTCTAAATGAAATAGCTTTGATTTTTCTAAAAGCTCTTAATATGGCATAAGCACTTAATGCGGCTATAGAAAATCTTATAAAGACCAAAACAAAAGCGTCATAGGAAATTAGTCTTCCAAAGACTCCTGTAAAACCTGCAATTAAAACTGCTAAATGTAATTTTAAGAATACTTTCCACATTAAGAATTATTCCTGTGGATTTAGTACTTTAAGCCGAGCTGAGGCTCCTTTTCTTGATAAAGCTTTATAAAGTTCATCTACTACTGGAGACAGCATCTCATCAATACCGTAAGGATAATTTAAGATGAGCATTCCAGAGCCACACATACCAAAAACTTCTTCCTGTTCTTCAATACAAAGCTCAACCTGAAGCATAGGTATATTTAAACGTCTTATATCATTGGTTAAATTCTTTGAATGATCACGAAGCTTTCCTAAAACAGGATACCAGATAGCAAAAACACCTGTATTCCATTTATGAAGTCCTGTTTTTACAGCTTTAATTAACTCTACGTATTCGTTTTTCTCTTCATAAGCAGGATCAATCACAACCAAACCGCGTCTTGGTGTAGGTGGTAAAAGCGCATTTAAAGCCTCAAGGCCATCTCGATGCTGAATATTACAACGTCTGTCACGTTTAAAGTTATTTCTTAAATTCTCAAATTCACTAGGATGTAAATCAATGAAGGTAAGTTTATCTACATCTCTTGACAATGAAGCTTCAAATAATGGAGAGCCAGGATAAGTATTCTTTAATTCAGCATTTAGATCGTCATAAACTTTGTAAAACTCAGGTACTAATTCACGGAGCTTTGCGTTGTCTTTTATCTTTTCGATGCCTGTTTTGAACTCTTGATTCTTTTGAGCCATAAAGCCGTCTAATCTATAAACTCCAGAACCAGAATGAGTATCGATAACAGTATAAGGTTTTTCTTTCTTATTTAAGCACCTAAGCAAAAGGCAGATGGTCATATGTTTGATGATATCTGCATGATTACCACTGTGAAAACCGTGTTTATAACTTAGCATAGGAGCTTCCTGTATTCTTAAAACCAATAAATCTAACGTTAGTTAGACCTGATTCTACATTTTACTATAAATATAGCTCAAATAAAGTTCAAACTTGCTATACTTAAGGTATATAAAAGATCGAGGCTATTTTATGAAGAAATTATTATTGTTGCCTTTAGTTATTTTCGCCTTTACTGCTGATGCGTACATCATCGACTATAACGCAATTAATGATGACGACAAAGCTATCAATTTTGGAACTAACAGTGTTAACTATTCTATTGATGGTTACAAAAAGGATGATCAGAACGTAACTAGCGTTAAGCATGATCCTCGTCGAGGTATTTATGACGACAGTGAAGATGATTCTGGACTTAAGCTCAAAGGTGTAAATAAAGAAGATCTTGAAAGCTTAAGTTATGGAAATTCTCTGTATGAAGATTAGAAAAGGTTTAGAACACTACGCTAACTTCTAAAAGATTAAAATTTAGTAGCGTTTTTGATTCATCATGGTGACAAATGATGAAGTCCAGGTAATAGCGTTCTCGTAAGAGAACAGAATGTCATGACGACCAAAAACATCAGCCATCATAACTCCATCAATATATTCTAAATCAAGGCTATCTAAAGATTTGGCAATCTTGCATGCCGTATCAATGACTGGTTGCTCATCAAATAGAACCATTAGTCTTGCTTCAATTTGAGTTAAAAGTTCATCAATGATGTTATTGGTATAAGCATAAAGACTAGATATAGCTGTACTCAGACCTACAGTAAATCCCCATGAAACATCAACCTCACCTGACTTATAAGTTAAAAGCTCTTCAACACACTTTGCTCTGATAAGGATTTGTTTTACAGGCTCAAAACGCATGTAATGTACTTTTTCAGCATCAGGCATATAGAATTCTTCTAACAACATCAGACAGATAATACAGATTAACTTATGCAAGGTTTCTGTATCAATATCATATAAAGAAGATTCAATATCAGTGTAGATGTAATCAGGAGTAATATCTGACTGTAAGAAATCTAATAAGAATGGGATTTGAACTTTAATATCATTTCTCATTGAAATTAGATTTAAGAACAGATCATAATTAGGTCTGTCCTCTAACAATTCCAAAATGACCGCTAAGATCTTGTCATAGCCTAAACGGTTAGCCTTAAAGTGATAAGGATTAAGATTCTTTTTAATGATGTCTTTTGAGAAAGTTGGACAGCATACATAATCAGCACCAGCTTCAAAAGCAATTGAGGCTAAATTCTGGTTATCACATCTGTCGCAAATAATCTTAATCCATGGAGCTTTTTTAACAATATTTTTAGCTAAGATGAATTGCTCTTCAACGTCCTTGGTCATGTCGATTACAGCATAACTAATAGAACGTAATTCTCTAAACCAGTTAGTGTAAACAATTGTATAAGCATCTGCAGCAATCGTCATGGTATCGCGTTTTAGCTTATTAACCTGATGCTGATATGAAGCAGATGAGTCTTGCCTGTCCTGTAAATGCAGAATAAATCTGTTAGCAGGAATAGGTTTTGAGAACTTTGTTATCTCAGGGCTTAATGGCAACTCTGTCATTGCCAAAGCATTGTCCTGAGTAAACTGCTCGATATGACGGCGAATGTAAAATCCAATTAAAACATGTTTTACGTGTTTTCTCTGTAGTTCATCTGGTCTGAAACTGCCTTCACCTGCTGTATATCTGAAGTTATAGGCCAAAAGATTTCCCTTCGCATCATAGATAGGAGTTCTAACAATAATATGACACCTATCTTTTGAACGAATAAACTTTGGAGCCTTGTCAGTAGGAATATTACTTAGCCTACTGATTGGAGAGGCGACTGTCAAACTATTTGGATTATTCCCAACCATATTTTTATTATGAACATTTATTGCATCACGACATTTTTAGCCGACGACCATGCATATATTACTACATAACGACTGAAAAAAGATAGTTATAGCTGACAAATAGAGAATTCTGTTATCAATTAACTCTGGTATTTAGTCGCGTATCATGAAGAAGACCTTGAGAATAGACAAACATAAAGCATCTAATAATGAATATCACAGTATGTAATAAGAACAATATTCGTGAGTTATATGTGAATTTGTGGTTGAAACTATGATTCATTATGCGCCCACAAAATGATGCCGATCGTTATCACAAAAATTATTAGCAATCATATACTGTAGTTAATCTGTAACGTTAATTTGCAAGTTTATATTAACTTGTTTGGCTTCAATTGAACCCAAAAATTATGTGTTGTTGATCGGTTCGATTAGTTTGCCGTAGAACATCTTTATTAAGAGCAGACGACTACTTTGAAAAGTGCAATAGCAAACTCTCAAAGATCTTATATTGTGCAAATACCAACTTACTACGGTTCGTACATCTGATGATATATAATCGATGCACTTAAGGGATAAGGCTTATAACAAAATGTTTGAATTAAGACAGTATCTATTACTTTTTATAACAGCTACTATTTGGGGCTCAGGTTTTGTAGGACAGAAGCTTGGTATCAGCCACATATCTCCTTTTGCTTTTACCTTTTATAGAACCTTAATTGGTGGTTTATTTTTAATACCGGTAATTTACTCTTTAAATAAGATTAACTTAAAGTTAGGTAAAGGAACTAAAAAGAACTCACCTAAGATGCTTCTATTAGGTTCAATCTGTTGTGGTTTCTTCTTAATTTTATCAGAATCATTCCAGCAGTTTGGACTAGTCTATACAGATGTAAATAAGGCAAGTTTCATTACCTCTTTATATATGGTATTTGTTCCTATTATTGGTATCTTCGCTGGACACAAATTAACTGTAAATATTGCCTTATCGGTAATTGTTTCATGTGTTGGTCTGTACTTACTTTGTATGCATGGAAGTTTCAGTTTGCAATTAGGCGATACCTTAGTTATTCTTTGCGCTGTGGGTTTTGCTTTCCATATTCTGGTAATTTCATACTTTGTAAATTATGTCGATGGTGTGATGTTATCCTGTGGTCAGTTCTTTGCAGCTTCTTTCATGGGGCTAATCATGATGCTAATTACAGGTGTACCTAGTCTCGATAACCTGTATTTAGCTCTGCCTGCTCTTCTTTATGTAGGTACCATGTCAAATGGTGTTGCCTACACTCTTCAGGTTGTAGGACAAAGAGGTATCAATCCTTCTATTGCGTCTTTAATCATGTCATTAGAATCAGTAATGGGTGCAGTCTTTGGTGTACTGTTCTTAAAAGAGGTTATGACTCAAAGAGAAGTTACAGGCGCAGTTTTAATGTTTATTGCTGTGCTTTTAACACAGATAAGCATTAAGAAACACCGTAAATAATTTAATTTTGACTTTAAATAGCAATCTCTTTTAAAACTAAAGATAGAGCAATACTATTTTTAGTTTTACGACCTTAAGTTTTGCGCAATAAAGCTCTAAATATAGTAAAATATTGCGCATTGATTTTTTAGTAAGTCTCTAATTAAATCTTTCTTAAAAGAATTTTAATTAGAACTCGATAATTGGCAAATAGATTTAAGACTAAATCTAAAGATCCCTTAATAGGCCTTAGCAGTCGATTTTGTCACATATATTTAAATATCAATTAATTATTTCAAAGTTGCACACAAAGTTACTGCATATATTCAATTCATAGTTTTAATTTCAGAGGGTAAAATGACAAAGAACAAGACCCTGTTAGTTACTAACGCACTACCATATGCAAATGGTCCTATTCATTTAGGTCATATGTTAGAGCACATCCAATCAGATATTTTTGTTCGCTTTAACAGAGCAATTGGTAACAAAGTATTCTATGTTTGTGGTGATGACTGCCACGGTACACCTGTAATGATTAAAGCAGGTCAGATGGGTATTACCCCTGAGCAGATGATTGAAATCACCTCAAAGGACCATGCTGAGGATCTAAAAGGATTCTTAGTTAATTACGATAACTACTACAGAACACATTCAAAAGAGAATCATGAGATCTCTTCATATATGTATGAAAAGGCTAAAGAGAATGGTTATATTAAGACAGAAACCATCTCTCAGCTTTACGATCCTGAAAAGAATATGTTCTTGCCAGACAGATTTGTAAAAGGCACCTGTCCTAAGTGTGGCGCTAAGGATCAGTATGGTGATAACTGCGAAGTTTGTGGTGCTACTTACTCTCCTACAGAATTAAAAGATGCTTACTCAGTAGTATCAGGAGCAAAGCCTGTATTAAAAGAGTCTTTACACTATTTCTTTGATCTTCCAAAGGCCAAAGACTTTTTACATGATTACATTAAGAATTCAGGTGTAATTCAGACCGAGATGGCTAATAAGCTCGAAGAGTGGTTCACACAGGGCTTAAAGCCATGGGATATTTCTCGTGATTCTCCTTACTTTGGATTTAAGATCCCTGGTACTGAGGATAAATACTTCTATGTTTGGATGGATGCTCCTATGGGCTATCTGGCTTCATTGAAGAATCTTTGTGAAAAGACTGGTGACAATTACGATGATTTCGTAAAAGAAGGTTCAGAAATTGAGATGGATCACTTCATCGGTAAAGATATTCTTTACTTCCACTCTCTGTTCTGGCCTGCTACTTTAAAAGCAGCTCAAATGCGTCTACCTTCACATATCTACGTTCATGGATATGTAACTGTAAATGGCGCTAAGATGTCTAAGTCAAAGGGAACCTTTATTAAAGCTAAGACCTTCTTGAAATTCTTAAAACCTGAAACATTACGCTACTACTTTGCTTCAAAGATGAACTCATCTGCAGTTGATATAGATCTTTCATTAGATGATTTTATGGCCAAGGTAAACTCAGATATCGTAGGTAAGGTTGTAAATCTTGCATCACGTACCGCAGGCTTTATTGCTAAGCGTTTTGACGGTAAGTTATCTTCAGCTCCATATAATGCTGAGATCTTAAAGAAAGCAGCATCAATCCGTGAAGATGTAATCAAAGGTTATGAGAGTCGCAACTATGCTGAAGCTATCAGAACCATCATGGCTTTAGCTGATGAAGCTAATCGCTACATCGATGCTGAGGCTCCATGGGTTATTGCAAAGCAGGAAGGTCAGGAAGACAAGTTACAGAAAGTATGCTCAGATGGTATCAACCTCTTTAGAGCTTTAATTACCTACTTACAGCCTGTTCTACCAGAAGTTGCTGCCCATGCTGAAGAGTTCTTAAATACTAAACTTGATTTCTTTACTCTTGATAATCCTTTAGTAGATCATCAGATCAACAAGTTTAAGCCTTTATTCAATCGTATTGAGAAGACTCAGATTGATGCAATGATTGAGACTTCAAAAGAGGATTTAAAGCAGGCTCAGGCACAGACTAAAAAGACTGATGAGAAGAAAGCTGACGATAGAATCGAACCTTTAGCTCCTGAAATCACTATTGACGATTTTGCTAAGATCGACCTTCGTGTAGGTACCATTGTTGAAGCTGAAGAAGTTAAAGAAGCAAGAAAGCTTCTAAAACTAAAAGTAGATATCGGCTTTGAAAAAAGGCAGGTATTTGCTGGTATAAAGCAGGCTTACCCTGATGCTAAGTCTTTAATTGGCAGAAAGGTAGTTTTAGTTGCCAACTTAAAGCCTCGTCAGATGAAGTTTGGTTTATCTGAAGGTATGGTTACAGCAGCAGGTCCTGGTGCTACTGAGGTATTCTTACTTAGCGTAGATTCAGGCGCTCAAAACGGTGACCGTATTCATTAACTTATAATTAAGTTTATAGAGCCGGTCTTAGGACCGGCTTTGTTATTTTTGGTAAGATAAATGTCTATTCTAAAATTTTTACAGTCAGTAGCTTACAAAAAGGAATTACGCAGTCAATTAAGACTTTTTATTCCATTTTTATTAGGTCAGTTGTGTGCTACTGGAATGGGTACTGTTGATACTGTGATGGCAGGTCTTGCTGGTACTACTGAGATCTCAGGTGTTGCTATTGGTTGCTCTTTTTACTGGCCTGCATACCTGTTCTTAGCTGGAATGGCATACGCAGTAACTCCTACTGTATCTCACATTCTGCCTAGCAAAAATTTTAGCCTGATGGAAAAGAGCCTGTTTAATGCATTCTTATTCTGCACTGTAGTGGGCATGCTAGTAGCTGTTCTATTGGCTTTATCTCACCTTATCTTTGCATACGTACCATCAGATGAGAAGATGATTGAGGTAGCTACAGGTTATCTTTACTTTGTATCATTATCATTACCAGCTACTGTAATCTACAACGTTTTAAGATCTTATGCTGAAGGTTTAGGCTACACCAAGCCAACCATGTACTTTGGTATCTTAATGTTAGTTTTAGATATTCCTCTAAACTACATTTTTATCTTTGGCAAATTTGGCATGCCTCAAATGGGTGGTGTCGGCTGTGGCGCTACTAGCTGTTTTATCAATATCTTATGTGCAATCTTACTGTATGTGTATATCAAAAAAGGTAAGTTCTTTAAGAGCTTTAAGCCAAAAGAGCATTTATCATCGCGTTTTGATTACAAATTACTAAAGCAGTTTGCCAAGTTATCATTACCAATCGGTATCTCAAGAACTATTGAGGTAGCCTGCTTCTCAGTGGCAGCGGTGATCTTAAGTCCATTTGGTCCTACAGTGGTTGCAGCTCACTCAATTACCCTCAATGTATCAGGACTTATCTTTATGATACCTATGTGTTTAGGTATGACTATTACCATAAGATCTGCTTTTTGCATGGGAACAAAGAACTGGGCTAAAGCATATATATCAATAAAGACTGCCCTTACATTAAATCTATCATTATTTATGATCTATGCTACTTTTGTTTTTATCTTCAGGAGAGAAATTGCCTCTTTATATACAAATGATCCATTAGTTCTTGCCTTAACATCAAATCTAATGATGCTAAATTGCATCTATATGCTGCCTGATTCTTTACAGTGCTTCTTTTTAGGTGTTCTTCAAGGATTTAAAGACTCTAAGGTGATCTTTATAGGAACAATAGTTTCCTATTGGGTAGTTGGTATTCCTGTTGGATTTGCCTTAGCTTGGGGCTTGTTTACAGATAAGCTAGAAGCTTATGGAATTTGGATAGGCTTTATCTTTGCTCTTATTAGTGCATGTCTTATTTATTCAACAAGGGTAAGACATCTATTTAAGCATAAGAAGTTTCCAAAGCTTTTGGCTCAAAGTTATATGTAGTCGACATTACAAAAAGCTCTTCAAAAGATAATTTAGAGTCAAAATATATGATTGAAACCAATTATGCTATACAATCAAAAGTATAACATCTGGGGTTAATAGGTATGAAAGATATCAGTTCTACAGGATCATTTAAAAATTTTTATCGAAATAATTGCATTTATGTAGATAAAACTAAATTTATCAGTGAATTAGTAAAACTAGAAAGAGTTTTTATCTCAAGACCTCGTCGTTTTGGCAAGTCTCTAACCTTAGATACAATCGCTACATTGTTTGAAAATGGAGTAGAACCATATTTTAAAGAAACCTATATATATGATAAGTGGACTGAGCCTACCTACCCTGTTTTAAGATTAAATTTTTTGAAATTTGATAAGAAATCAGTAGAAGTATTCAAAAATAAACTTAATTCCAAAATCACTGAATTTGCTAAACGCATTGACGTCAAAAATTACATTGAAAAGTCAGAACCTGAGGACTCCATAGATTATCTTTTAGAGCTATTATCTTTAGAAGATCGTCAAATCGTGATCTTGATTGATGAATACGATTGTCAGATGACTGCTAACATCAACAATGAAACTCTTTATAAAGAATTTCAAGAAAAAATCAAAAGTTTTTATGCAAATATCAAAGATCAAGATTCTATAAGGTTCTTAGGCATTACAGGCGTCACCAGATTAAAGGATGTTTCAATTTTTTCTGTAGGATCTAACATCAAGGACATAACCAATTACAATGCCTATTCTCAGATGATTGGCTTTACACGTGATGAGATTAAGAAGTACTACATAGATTATCTAAAATTAGCCGTAGCCTATGAATGTCACTGTGATGTTGAAAGTGTCACTGATACTCAAATTGAAGCAATGCTAGATAAGTTAGCTCAAAACTACGACGGCTACTGTTTCGATGAATTCTATAAAAAAAAGGTCTTCTGTACATGGTCTGTAAATAATTTCTTTCAGAGCATTGTAGATAATCACTTTGTGTACTTTGGTGAGTATTGGTATGACAATGGCGGTTTACCATCTATATTAGCTAACTACTTACTAACTCATAAGCTAAATGCGTTTGATTACCTTGATAAGGACAATCTTATCAACGTTCCAACTAATGATTTTATCAATCCAACCTCATTAACGACTATTAATCAGAACGTATTGATGTGTCAGACAGGATACCTAACCTTACGTTCTGAGGTAAAAGTTCTAAAATCACGAATCTATTTGGGAATACCAAATGGTGAGATCCATAAAGCTATTACTCATTTATTAGCTCTAAAGGTCTTTAACAATGACATCAATGTTGACAATGAAAAGGGAGAAAATCTTTTTGAAATTGGTTCATTTGAAGATATCATTACTCTCTTAAACTCAATCATGCATTCAGTTCCATATGACAACTATCCAATAGTATCGGAAGCTGCTGTGCAGAATTCTATAAGACTGTATTTAGCAGGTGCTGGTATGGAAGCCAAAAGTGAAGTCCATGAAGCAAAAGGTCGAGCCGATTTAATTTTAGAAACTGACAATAGAAGAATAGTGTTTGAATTAAAGTTTGCTCAAAATGATGAAGAAGCCAAGATCAAGCTAAAAGAAGCCGTAGAACAGATTAAATCAAGAGATTATGGCAATATCCTTCCTGTAAAAAAAGAGCTTATTAGAATCGCAGCCGTCTTTAATGCTGATACGAAGGTAAGAGCTTTTAAAGAGTTTGAAAATGTTATGTAGATATTTCATACGAAATAATACATAAAAAATCACCATGATCGTGTTACCAACCATGGTGATTTACTTTTTTGAGAGCTACTTAAATAGCTTCTTCATTTTCCTCAGATGTACGAATTCTGATTACTCTCTCAACATCTGATACGAAGATCTTACCATCACCAATCTTGCCAGTATGAGCTGCATTGATGATTGCCTGAATACACTTATCAGCCTCATCGTCTGCAACAACTACTTCAAGTTTGCACTTAGGTAGAAAATCAACTACATACTCAGCACCGCGATATAACTCAGTGTGACCTTTCTGTCTGCCGAAGCCTTTTACATCTGATACTGTCATACCTGAAATACCGATGGTAGCTAAAGCTTCACGGACATCATCTAATTTAAATGGTTTGATAATTGCAACAATACGTTTCATAGTAATTTATCCTTTGATTATAAGTTGTAACCACGCTCGCCGTGTGATGCCAAATCAAGACCTTCGGCTTCCTCATCAGCGGTAACTCTTAGACCAACTAGTAGACCTGCAATCTTGAAAGCAATTACTGATACTACAAGTGACCATACGATTGCTACAACTAGTGACATGGTTTGACCATAAACCTGACCTGCAATTGAATCCCAACCATCTTTGAATCCTGTTCCACCTAAAGATGGAGCACAGAATACGCCTGTTAAGATACCACCAACGATAGCACCAATGCCGTGAACACCAAATACATCTAATGAATCATCAACCTTAGTGAACTTCTTGAACCCATGAACGCCCCATAAGCAAGCCAAACCAGAAGCAATACCAATCACAATTGCACCCATAGGGCCTACGAAGGCGCATGCTGGAGTAATTGCAACTAGACCTGCTAGAACACCTGATGCTGTACCTAATGTTGATGGTTTCTTGAAGATGATCCACTCTGCTACCATCCATGTCATTGCAGCAGTTGCTGGACAAAGAACAGTGTTGATAAATGCTAGAGATGAAATACCATCAGCTACTAACTCAGAACCTGCGTTAAAACCTAACCAACCGATCCACAGTAAGCAAGCACCAATGTAGGTAATACCTAAGTTATGTGGAGCCATTGCAACTCTGCCTAAGTCATGACGGCGACCTAAGATGAATGCACCTGTTAAACCGCATACAGCAGCGTTAACATGAACAACAGTGCCACCAGCAAAGTCATATGACTTGAAGACAGAATCGATGAAACCGCCACCCCATACTTGATGAGCTAAAGGTGCATAAGATAGAACGATCCAAATACCAACTGCAATTAAGATTGCAGAGAATTTAACACGTTCAACTGTTGCACCAACAATCAAGCAAGCTGAGATTGCGCAGAAAGCACCTTGGAAGATAACCCATGTATACTCAGCTAATGTTCCTGATAATGAATTAAAATCAATACCAGCTAAGAACATGGTACCAAAGCCACCGAAGAAGTCGCCTAAGACACCTTCAACAGGACCGAAAGCAAAGCTGTAACCTATAATAACCCATAAGATAATGGCCATACAGAAAACGGCTAAGCACTGCTCCATGGTAGATAGAACGTTCTTAGAACGTGTTAAACCACCATAGAATAGACCAATACCAGGAATAGACATTAACAGCACTAACATTGCAGACATTAAGATAAAGCCGTTGTCAGCTCTATCTAAAGCAGCAGTTTCATCAGCAAAAACACTAGGAGTAAAGGCTAGTGCAGATGCTAATAATGCACTTTTTGTAACTCTCATAAAAAATTCTCCTTGAACTCAAGCCATCATTGACTTTGTTACAAGATACGATTTCAAATTTTGAGTATCAACAAAGAAAAGCTATTTGCCCAAGAATAAAGCGTAATTTTGGTGCATGCACATAATTAGAACGCAAAATCACAAAAAAAATGCATCGAAATAAAGCAATAAAATTATTGTATGGAAAAGAAAAGATCTGAGAAAATTCAGATCTTTCATATAAAGAGAGGATAGTGAGAATTACTGAACAAATTTATATTGGGTAAATGCTCTTACTTTAGGATCAGCATTGAAGACAGTTGCAATTCTTAGCAACTCATCCTTTCTAGGCACAATATTGCCATAGTCACGTGATTTAATCTGCTCTATAGCTTCACTAAGCTTTGCCTTAGCTTCTGTCTCATCTTTTGCATACTTAAATTCAATGACGATTCTGCGTTTATTGGTCTCAATCATTAAATCAGCTCTACCTTTAGCCTGATGAATTTCTGAGAATACGTTCTGTTTTGCACCTAGCAGATAGGCTTTAACATAATTCTGTACAGCTGATTCTGAATTTAATAGATAGGCATCATAGGTTACTGTGTTGACCATAGTGTTAAGTAAACTGATGATATCCTCAACAGAACCTACATTTAGGATATTCTCACCATTTGCATTTGAAACACTGATATTACCTTTGAAGAATTTTGTAGCTAAAAGCTTGTTTAACGCCTTATAAAGTTCACCATTGGGAATACCTAATGCTACTGTAGAGGTTTTATTAAGCTCTGATCTTAAAGTTAAATATCCTGTCTGACACATCAGTACGTTCTGATTGATTGTGGTTAATGCTGTAGGATTTTTAAAATCATCACTGGATACTTTTAAGAACTTATCTTTGTCTAAGTATTCAAAAATATTAAGTTCATGTGTTTTTAAATAGTTAACTAAGATAGATGGTAAGCCACCATTGTCATACCAGTACTCTCCAAACTGAACTTTTTTCTTGTCAACAACTGACTGTAAGAATGTATTAACCGACCATGTACAAAAAACTTTCTTTTCATAGTCTTCATCAAAACAGTAACCATCGTAGTTTTGAGCCATCATATCCAACATTGACTCAAGCTGAGTGTCGGTTACATCATCAACACTGCAGTTATTCTCATAGGATGCAGCTAACTTTAAATAATCGATGTAGAACTTTTTAATCTCATCACGGGTAAAGCCTATCATCTGAGAATAGGCACTTGAGTTGGTAATATCTCTGATATCAGAACCTACTGAAAAGATTGATACATCTTTTAATCTGGTAACTCCTGTTATTCCTAAAAACTTAATGGCAAACTTATCTTTGATGTTGGCATAAAAGCTTTTGATTTTTTCCTGAAATTGCTTATATAGAGTTTCATTATTGATGTTTGCTGTCATCTGACAGTCATATTCATCAATTAAGATGACTATCTGTCTTCCTTCTAATCTTAATTGCTCCAAAAGATGGTCAATGGAGTCTTCTGCTTCTTCCTTCTCTTTATATCTGGTTACATGATTAAGTTCTGCAAATTCGGTAATTTTTGAATTAAGTTTATTATTAAATTTCTCTAATGAATTTTTATCAAAATTTAAAAAGTTTAGTCTTAATACAGGATAGGTAGGTTCAGTCCACTTGTCATAAATCCAGGTACCTTTAAAGTAAGGCTCTACACCTGTTTCAAATAAAGTTGCTATGGTATCTAAGGTAAGAGATTTACCAAAACGACGCGGACGGGAGATAAAAACTCTTTCCAGCTTTATCAGGTCTTTAATATATTTTGTTTTATCTACATAAATGTAATTATTTAGGTAAAACTTTATAAATGAGGCTGTTGAGCTGATATCTTTCATATGTATTGTTTCCAAACCTTCTTCTAGATTATATAGTGAATTGCTATATTTGTCATATAAAAATTATATTTATTATCTTCAATTTTATTTTTTTGGGAAATTCAAATAAAACTACTGTCCTAAAATAAAAAAGCCAGAGCTTTCGCTCTGGCAATAATGTTAACAAAGATTATTAAGCAAATGGATTTTCTGTAGGATACAGAACGCCTGCTGGCTGGTTGTAATTGATTGTCTCAATGCCTAGCATGCTAAATACATTAAATAGAGCCTTACCAACATGGCTGAATGCAACGGCGCCATGATGAGGATAACGCTTCTCAATCAGAACATGACGATAGAAACGACCCATCTCAGGGATTGCAAAGATACCAATACCACCGAATGAGCGAGTACCAACAGGTAGAACCTCACCTTCAGCTACATAAGCTTGTAACTTGGTATCAGGAGTTGTCTGTAATCTGAAGAATGTAATAGGACCAGCAGTTAAATCACCCTCTAAGGTACCACGAGTAAAGTCAGGCTGTGAACCTGCTGGCTCTAACAGACGGTGTTGAATAATCTGGTAATTAATCTTACCTAACTTCATGTTGCAGCTTGTAGTATCAGTTAGCTTGCATAATGGAGTATTACCGCAATGGAAGCCCATGAAGGTATCTGTTAACTTGTACTGTGGGAACTTAGGTTTTATATCTTCAGCAAATAAGTCTGCTGGTACTGAGTTATTGATATCAAGCAAGGTTACAGCATCATAAGTTACGCATGCACCGATGTACTCAGATAAAGCACCGAAGATATCAACCTCACATGCAACAGGCATACCACGTGAAGCTAAACGTGAGTTTACATAGCAAGGCTCGAAACCGAACTCCTCTGGGAATGCTGGCCAGCACTTATCTGCAAATACTACATACTTACGAGCGCCTTTATGCTGTTCTGCCCAATCTGTTAAGGTAAGTTCGAACTGAGCCATACGCTCTAACATATCAGGATATGTGTTACCAGCACCAAGCTCTTTAGCCATATCAGCTGCAATATCCTTAATGCGAGGATCACCTGCGTGCTTGCGGTAAGCAACTAATAAATCTAACTCTGAGTTTTCCTCAATCTCAACACCAATGTCATATAAGCCCTTGATTGGAGCGTTACATGCGAAGAAGTCCTGAGGACGTGGTCCGAAGGTAATGATCTTTAATGATGATAAACCGATTAAGGTACGAGCAACTGGTACGAAATCCTTTACCATTTGAGCGATGTCTTCAGCAGTGCCTACTGGGTACTCTGGGATGAAGCCCTTTAACTTACGTAAGCCTAAGTTGTATGAGCAATTTAACATACCACAGTATGCATCACCACGACCATCAACTAAGTCTTTACCTGTTTCTTCAGCAGCTGCTACAAACATGCAAGGACCATCAAAGAACTTCTTGATTAAAGTTTCAGGAGTCTCTGGGCCGAAGTTACCTAAGAAAACAACTAAAGCATTGCAACCTGCCTGTTTTGCTTCTTCTACAGCTTTAACTGCATCATTCTCATTTTCAACAGTTACTTTGATTTCGTTGACATTAATGCCTGCTGTTGCACAAGCTTTTACTACAGCAGCGCGACGACGCTCTGATAGTGATCTGATAAAACAGTCTCTTGATACAGCGATAACGCCTAGATTAACTGTAGGAATATTAGGTAGCATGTTGTTCTCCTTAAAGGTAAAACTTGATTATTGTTACTACTTAGAGTTTATTTTTTACAACCACTCTAAGTTTTTATCTGTATATATTTATAATGCAGTTTTTAGATTTTTGCAAAGAAAACGTAAACGTTTACGATAAAATAATCCAAATATGTCATAAAGATCACAAAAATAGATAAAATAAAGGATATTTGTATATTTTATTAAAGAGAAATGCGTCACAAAATTCGCAAATTACCCTTTTAAAATTCGCAAGTCCGTAAATAGATTTACAATTTTATTAAGGATTATTACTAACAGAATGTTCGTCTTTAAACGCCTCACGTTGAAGTAAGGCGCTTTTATAGATAAGAAAAAAAATTGACTAGAGAAGCTTACTTAGATTTGAGCTATCAATAAGCTCTGGCTTGCATAAGAAAGTCTTCATATCCATAACACCATTATTATAAGTTGAGGTATCATTTATGGTTGCTTCTTTACCCTGACTGATAGCTTTTACCATCTCTAAGACAGCATTTTGTAACTGTTTACCATCTTTCAAAATGGTCATAGCCTGGTATCCTTCTTGAATATTCTTTAAAGCTTCAGGAGTTGAATCTTGACCTGTAATTACAGGAATGTTGTCTACTGTGAAACCTTTTTTCTTTAAAGTAAAGATAATGCCAGAACTAATGCAATCTGCAGGAGACAGGATACCATCTAACTTTTCTCCTGAATCCGGTGCATACCCAACCTGTTCTATTAAAGCATCCATTCTCTTACTTGCCAGATCAGTTCTCCATGATGGGATGTTAGTATCCTCAGGCTTAATTTGACCTGATTTTACAACTAGTGCACCTTTATCAATATAAGGCTGTAAGATCTCCATGGCTTCACCATAGAAGAACTTGGCATTGTTATCATCTAAAGATCCATAAAAGATTTCAATATTTTTAGGATCATCTACTGTAGGATGCAATTTATCAATTAAAAACTGACCTTGAATCTGACCTACTTTACCATTATCAAATGTTGCATAATAAGTAACAGCGTCAGTACCAGTAATCAAACGGTCATAACTTATAACCGGTAATTTTTTACTTTTAGCAACGCTTAAAGCTTCTTTTAAGGCATTACCGTCAATAGAACCAATTACTAAAGCATCTATATTGCTGTCATCTGATAATCTTTTAATTTGTCTTTGCTGCAGAGAAACATCAATATCGCCACTAAAGAAGAGCTCAACATTAAAACCGTTGTTTTTTAACTGTTGTTCAACACCAAAACCTTCTCTATACCATCTAGGCTCAATTTGAGTTGGCATTACAACACCTACTGTAAAAGCCTGAGCTTGAAAAGAAAATAGAACTGGTAAAATAGATAAAGCCAATGTACCTTTCAATTTCATGATGTTCTCCTAGCTATATATTTTAATGTCCTTTATATATTTAATGTAATTGTAAGTATCAGCTTACGTAAACGGTTACAAATATTGTAATGCGAATTATTACTCTTTATTTATAAAATGTTCTTCAGAATTAAGACTATTCTTTTGTTTTTGTTGCTTTTTAAGATTAATTTTCTTCATCTCTTCACGCTTTTTTAGAACATTTTTTAATATTCCATCCTCTAACTTCTTTTGTTCCTTGATGGCATTATATGTAGTTCCAATAACAAATAATATTGGTATTGCAATTACTAAGACTAACCAAAAAGACATCTTATTTTAGAAGTTCCTGCAAAGCTTGATAACTTGTTAGAGCTCCTCTTACTTCTTTGCCATCAATAATTAGATAAGGAGTACCAGCAATCTTAAGTTCAATACTGTCTTCAATATTTGAAGAGATCTGCTTTTGTGCACGACCTGAGCTTAGCTCATTTTTAAAGTCATCAAAATCGATGCCAATCTCATCTAGGTATTTTCTAATAGACTTTTCATCAGAACTTATTGATCCTGGCGTCATAAACTTTTCGTGCAGTTTAAAGTACTTTTTCTTATCAAGATTGAAAACAGCCTGTCCTAAAAGAGCTAATTGCTTTGAATTCTCTTTAATTACAGGTATGTTAACAAATGAGATCTGCACGTCATAGTCTTTTAAAGCTCTTTCAAACATTGGTTCTAAGACTTTGCAATATCCGCAGTTATAATCATAAAATTCGATGATATAGTGCTTAGCATTCCTTTTACCAAGATGTGGGATGCTATCTGACTTCCTTACTTTTGCAGCAATGTTAAGCATATTCTCTTCAAGATTTTTCTTTTCATCCGTTTCTAGCTTTTTCATAGCTCTTAGTATAACTTCAGGATGATTAGAAACATACTCATCGATAATGCTTTCTATCTGAGCCATTTGCTCACTATCAAAAGTTGCAGCATTGCTTGTAGCCACAAGGCCAACAGATATAAATATTGCCAAAAGAGTATTTTTTAAATTATTAAGCTTCAGAATTGTTTTCATCTTTAATCCTAACAGCAAAGTATAAAAAAACGATTGCTAAAATAGCGCATACAGACAGGTTTATTCCAAATGGTATCATGGATAGTTCCCCCATTACTCCCACAAAAGGAGAAACTAAAGAACCGATTAAAAAGTACATCACACCAAAGATACCAGAAGCAGAGCCAGCTCCGCCCTTTTTAAAACTAATTACCACACCAAAACCTGCTGATTGAGATAACCCCATCATGGCACAGTAGATAGCAAGACATCCTAAAATCGGCACAAAGCTCTCAGGTTGTACAAGTGAAATTATTAAAACACCAATACCGGATATTAAAAGTAATACATAAGCAATGATTACAACTTTTAACTCAGATAATCTGCGAGATAGACGACCAGCTGAAGATGCAATAATAGAGATGCATATTGCAATAAATGCAAAGGTAAAAGAGTACTCAATGGGAGTAAAGCCATATACCTTTTGAAAAACAAACGGGGAAGCTGCTAAATATGAAAAGAAACCGCCCATTACAAAGGATAAAGAGAAAACTGTTAACATAAATTTCAGGTTTAAAAGATCAGTCTTCATCCTTAAGATTGAAACTAAAGCATTCTTTTCTCTTTTATCTACAGGTAATGACTCAGGTACATGGAACTTGGTTAAGTAAATTAAGATAAGCCCCCATCCTACTAGGATAAAAAAGATCACTGGCCATGTAAAATAGGTAACCACCAAAGAGCCTATAATAGGACCTAAGATTGGACCTAAGGAATTGATTGCCATTAAAAATGACATGAATGAGGTAAGTTCATTACCCTTAAATTTGTCACAAGCAATTGAACGAGTAAGAACAATGCCACCGGCAGCTGACAGTCCCTGCAACAATCTAAAGAACACAAAAGAGCATATATTAGGAGAGAGCGCACAAGCTAGTGATGATAAGGTAAATATTACCAAACATACTAATAAAGGTTTAATTCTGCCATAAGCATCAGAGACAGCCCCAATTACAATTTGACCTAGAGCTAAGCCTAAAAAAGATGCTGTAAGTGAGAATTGCACTTGAGTAGGATTTGAATCAAAATAAGTTACAATCTCAGGTAAAGAAGGTAGATACATATCAGAACACATTGGTGCAAAGGCACAGAGCATTCCTAAGGTAAATACATAGAGTGCATATTGTAAGCGACTATTTGAATTCTTAGACATAGTTAAAGGTGATTAATATATTTTACTAAACTAAAAAATAGTACAAAGTGAAAATAATCATGGATGATATGAAACATAAAAGCCCCCATTTAGGAGGCCTTATTCTACTATTTATCCATTGATGCAAGGATATCATCAATCTCTTTTTGATTTACTAGGGCTAACTGTCGCTCTTCAGGAGGAAGTTTTCTGTAAGCTTGAGTTAAATGTAAAGCTCTTACAGCATAAAAGAGTAGTGCTTTTTTAACCTGATGTTTTAAAACACCGTCTTTTGGTAAGCCATAATCAAGTTCAATTGCTCGTCTTGCATTCTCTGGTAACTCAGGATTTGCCTGAAGTTCTAAGGTAACCATTTCATTCCAATCAAAATCATCCTTATTGCCGGTACCTACTTCTCTAAAGCCGTTACCAATAGGATCAGAGAATCTGTCATTAGGAGCTTGGGTTTTTGGATGATCTGCACTTCTTATTCTTGAAAGAACGTAATCTCTAAACTCGTGTCTGTCATAGCAGTAAGCACGGATATGCCATCTAAAACCATCAAAAGCAAATGAATGAGGTGCAATTAAGAAATCCTCATTACTATCTGAAGATAATGACTTATAAACAATATGCAGAGCCAAATGACCGCGAATGGCATCTAATAAGTTTGATAGAACAGATTCATCGATAATTCTCTTAGGTGGCTGTAAACAAGCTAAGCCAACATCAGGAGTAAAGCCGAAATAGTTCTTGCTTTGAGGTAATTCATTCTTTGCATACTGAATTAAATCATTGAAGAAATTTGAACTACCGCACTGGTCTGGATAAACAGGTTTGAAATCCTCAGTTCTTAAATACACCTTTTGATGCATGTCGTAATGAAGATTCTCTCTTGGTGGGTTACAGTTAGTTACCAAATCTCTATAGTAAGATAGATCTAAAGAAGCTTGTGGAATGGAAATACCGAAAAAATCAACCAAGTCTGCTCTATTGATCTTTCCGTCAATACTTAATCTGAAATCAATAAATTCAATGCGACGCTTTCTGCTCCATTTGTTGGATGCATTTGCAGATAAATCAGATTTCTTTGTTGTATCCTTCTCTGGATTTTTGTTTTTAGCCATGATACTTACCTTACTTTGATAAATCTGAGAGACTGATATTACATACTAAATATGTCAATTTAGGAATTGTGAAACTGTTTAATAAAAACTAAAGCTGAGCTTTAATTTTCTACTTTTAATAATTGTTGTTATATACCTAAGGATTGATTACTTTAGTTCAATATATAATTCAACCTTGATTTCCTCATTTTGATATCAAAAATATATAAAACGACGCAACCTCTCAAAGTGATAAAATAATACTACCATAAATTTTACTATTTAGATTAAATCTATAAAAGAAAGTAACTTTTTTTCTTTAAAAAATCTCTTAAAACAGAATAAGTTATCTAAACTTAAAGTATAAATACTGCCAATTTTAATCTTTCAATAAAAATGACAACTTTAATTTCACAAGAGATATCCTTAATCAAGTGCATTGAAGCGGTTTTGATCCTTACTATCAGCGTCACCTTAAATTTTAATACTGAGATTTTTTAAATTTTGTTTAACCATTCTGCTCAATTTTTTTCAGACACAAACTTACCATACCCGATACAGTGTCTTCTCTTAAATTGTCAGTAATTTCTATTTTAGGGAGTAATGCTTCTTCTGCAGCTGTTGAGATTTGCTTTTTTAAACGTTCTATAAGTCCTGGTTTTAAAGTTTCTGAATAGATAGCAACATATCCAGGATTTAAAACGCACATCACCGCTCTAATTGTTCTTATAGCCAGATCGTCTGCCTGCAACGATTCTGAAGGCAAAACACCTACATCGTTATACATTGGAAAATATCGGATCTCACCTGCCATGCCGTCTTTTCCTCTTAAAACAGAACCGTTATAACAAAAGCCACACCCTGGAATTTTACCAGGCACTAAGATAATGCCACTTACATACTCCTGGTTTTTACATCTTTTATAGCAACCTAAGGTTGCAGCATTGATATCAGTTTCAAAAAAGATTGGAATGTTAAAGTGTTTTTCCAAATGGCTAGACAGTCTTTTAGACTGACTGTCATGGCGAATTGCACTACCGACACGACCTCCAACATCATCTGACGGCATTGAAACTCCGATAACAGAGATCTTAGGATATCTTTCTACATATCGTTCCATACCAATCTTAAATTCATTGGTTTGGATAGAATCTTTTTCGTCAATTAACTCTTCTCGTCTTTCTAAACATTCACCAAAGAGATTATGGACTGAGTAACCTACATATTTATTACCTGATCTTATATATATAGAAAGGATCAGTATTAACTTATTCATCTCATTGAATCTATAAGTTGTAGCAGGTCTGCCATTAGGAATAGATGATTTGCCTCCTTCTAGAACTTCACCTGAGGCTATTAGTAAATATAAGATCTTATTTAAAGTAACAACAGATAATCCTGTCATCTCTTTTAATTTTGAAGCAGTGCAGATTTGCTCTTTATGCAAAGCTCGTCTTACAAGTTGCAGATTTTGTTCTCTAATTTGTTTAGAGGTAATGGTGACCGAAGATTCAATCATAAAAAGAACTTATAAAATTAATGGTATTAGTAGCAAAAGATCAGTGAATTCCAAAAATCACATTAAATAATGAAAATTTGAAAAACTGATCACTAAAATGACAATAGCGATTTAATCAAATTATATCATTTTACAAAACAAGTTATTAAACTACATTTAATAATAAGAAATTTTTTTATGATAATCAAATTTTATGAAAATATTAAGCTCTTGTTAGAGTATGCTTACTTTTATAAATACCATGTTTTTCATTAGTCATTTTATTATTTTTATTCTAATATATAATTTATGCTTATTTGAAAACTTTTAACAAATATCACTATAAATTTACACGAAAATCTCAAAGATTTACCTATTTCTGACATTTTAGTATTAAACCAATCCCTTATATATCCTACATTTTTAAGTCACATTGTTTAAATTTTCATTTTTAGACAAATTTTCATAAATTCTGATCAAAATATTTCATAAATTTGTCATTTTGAAAATTCCCACTAAAATTATTACAACGGTTTTTTAAATTTTTTTAAACACACACTGCAAACGAGGAGCCTTAATGCTTCAGATTAGATTACATGGCCGTGGAGGCCAAGGTGTTGTGACCGCTGCAGAGATGCTGACTTTAGCCGCTTTCTACGAAGGCCACTATGCACAAGCTTTCCCAAGCTTCGGTTCAGAGCGTACAGGTGCACCTGTTGTTGCCTATGCTCGTATTGATAATAAAGAAATCCGCACTCATGAGCCTATTCAGGAACCAAACGTTGTATTGATTCAAGATAAGACCCTGTTAGGTGCAGTTGATGTTTTTGCAGGTCTTGATAAGAATGGATACGTTGTTATCAATTCAAAAGAAGATCCTGAAAAAGTTGTTCCAGAGATTGTAAAGATGTTACCAAAAGGACATGTATTTACTGTTCCTGCAACTGATTTTGCTATGCAGAAGATTGGTAAGCCTCTACCAGGAGCCCCAATGCTTGCTTCTTTAGCTGCTGTAACAGGCATCTTAAAGTTGGAGTCTGTACAAAAAGCTTTCCAGGCACGTTACCCTGGCAAAATTGGTGATGCTAATGCTGAGACTGCAGCTTTAGCTTATAACTTCATTAAAGAGGAGGCAAAGAATGCTTGAGCAGATCGAAGGATCATTAGGTGTAGCTAAGGCTGTAGCCCTATGTCGTCCAGGTGTTGTTTGTGCCTACCCTATTTCTCCACAAACTCACATTGTAGAAAATGTTGGTAAGTTTGTTAAAAATGGTACCTTAAAAGATTGCGATTTCTTAAACGTGGAATCAGAGTTCTCAGCAATCTCTGTTGCAATCGGTTCTGAAGTAGGTGGTGCTCGTACTTATACAGCTACTGCTTCACAAGGTCTTTTATACATGACCGAAGGTGTTTATTCTGCTTCTGGTCTAGGTCTTCCTATTGTTATGACTGTAGCATCACGTGCTATTGGCGGTCCTATCAATATCTGGAATGACCATTCAGATTCACTGTCACAGCGTGATTCAGGCTGGTTACAGTTATTCTGTGAATCAAACCAGGATGCTGTTGATACTCATATTATGGCTTTCAAGATCGCTGAAGAAGTTGGTCTTCCAGTTATGGTATGTATGGACGGATTCGTTCTAACTCACGCTTTTGAGAGATTAGACATTCCATCACAGGAAACAGTGGACAAGTTCTTACCTGAATATCAGCCACGCGAGTACTTAACTCCTAAAGAGCCTGTTTCAATCGGTGCAATGGTAGGTCCAGAGGCTTTCACAGAAGTTCGTTTCTTACAGCAGCGTAAGATGGCTAAGGCTTTAAAGGTTATTGAAAAGGTAACAAAAGAATACCGCGACCTAACCGGTTCTAAGTCAGGTGGTCTGTTAGATTGCTACAACTGCGAAAATGCAGATCTTAAGTTAGTGATCATGGGCTCAACTGTTGGTACTGCAAAAGACGAGATCGACAGATTGAAGGCTGAAGGTATCAATGTTGGTATTATTTCTTTGAAGTCATTCCGTCCATTCCCATATGAGGCTATGGCAAAGGCAATTGGCGACACCAAGAAGGTTATCTGCTTAGAGAGAGCTTTCTCATTTGGTGCTCGTGGTATTGTTTGCCCAGAAGTTAAGAGAGCTATGGAAGGCAAGAACTGCGATGTTAAGACAGTTGTTGCAGGTCTTGGTGGACGTCCTATCTTCGGTACTACTATTAGAGGTATCGTCAAGGATGCATTAGCAGACAAGTTCACAGAAGAGTTTACTTGGTTTGATGTTAATGCTGACGTTCTGAACAGCTACACAGACAAGACTGAAGGTGTAACCTTCAAGAATGGGCCTATCGCTCAGTCTGTTCTAGAGAATTCAGTTAAGGATTAGGCGGAGTAAACAATGTTAGAAAAGATTAAATTCTATCAGACAGGTTCTAATACCGTAGGTAACCGTCTGTTAAATCCTGCAATGCGCACCATTCAATCATCTGCTGACCGTCCTAATGGCCTTATTTCAGGTCATAGAGCATGCCAAGGTTGCGGTGAAGCATTAGGTACAAGATACGCAATTGATGCTGCTATGAAGGCAACTAATGGCAACATTATGGTTGTTAATGCTACTGGCTGTTTGGAAGTTTTCTCAACTCCATATCCTGAATCAGCATGGAGATTACCATGGGTTCACTCACTATTTGGTAACACCGCAGCTGTAGGTTCTGGTTTAGCTGCTGCCGCTGCAATCCGTGCTAAGAAGAACGGCGACACCAATGTTCCACGTATCATCGCACAAGGCGGTGACGGTGGTACTACTGATATCGGCTTTGGTCCACTGTCAGGAATGTTTGAGCGTAATGATGACGTTCTATATCTTTGCTATGACAACGAAGCTTACATGAACACCGGTGTTCAGAGATCATCTGCAACACCTCCTTCAGCTCGCACTGCAACCACTCAGTTAGTTGGCGATAAGCCTGGTGCGGATTGGGGTAAAGGTAAAGATGTACCTCTAATTGCAATGGCTCACGGTATTCCTTACGTAGCAACAGCAACTGTAGCTGATCTTCGAGATCTTGAGTACAAGGTTACCAAGGCAATGCAATTCCATGGTGCAAGATTCATCCAGATCTTAGTTCCATGCCCACTAGGTTGGGGTCTGACCTCAAATTCAACAGTTACTGTAGCACGTATGGCTATGGAAACTGGTTTCTACCCAGTTTATGAAGCTGAATACGGTAAGATCACATCTGTAAGAAAGATCCGTCAGAAGCAGCCTGTAATCAACTATCTGAAGATGCAGCGTAGATATGCTCACTTAACCGGTAAGAAAGCAGATCCTAATGTAGTTGCAAGACTGCAGGCTCTTTGCGATACCAATATTAAGAACTTCGGTCTGTTAGGTGATGAAGAGCCAAATGGCACACCTGTAGCTATTCAGGCTTACGAGCGTAACTCTGCTGTTTAAGGAGATAGTAAATTATGTTACAAAAAGCTTTTGCTGTTACCCTTGATTCAGCAACATCTTTAAGAAACCACACTGGTTCATGGCGTACATTGCGTCCTGTTAATGTGTTTAAGCTACCACCTTGCAACAATCAGTGCCCTGCTGGTGAGAATATTCAGCAGTGGTTATTCTATGCTGCAGAAGGTGACTATGAGCACGCATGGAGAATTTTAACTGAAGAGAACCCTCTACCAGCATGTATGGGTCGTGTTTGCTATCACACCTGTGAAGGCAAATGTAACCGTGGCTTCTTAGATGAAAGCGTAGGTATTAATTCAGTTGAGCGTTTCTTAGGTGATTATGCTATTGAGCACAATCTATCATTCAAGCGCCCTGCTCGTGAGACTGGTAAAAAAGTTCTAATCATCGGTGCAGGTCCTGCAGGTCTATCAGCAGCTTACCAGTTACGTCGATTTGGTCACACTGTTCACATCGTTGAGATGGGTAAAGAACCTGGCGGTATGATGCGTTATGGTATTCCTGTATACCGTCTGCCAAGAAACGTTTTAGACGCTGAAATCAAACGTATCACTGACATGGGTGTAACCATTGAATGCGGTCGCAAGGTTGAAGATATCGAAGCTGAGAAGAAGAACGGCAAATATGATGCTGTGATCTTAGGTTTAGGTGCTTCAATTTCGACAAACGTAGATATTCCTCAGGGTGATACCAACCACGTTATAAACGCATTAAACGTTTTAGGTCAGATTGAGACCAACGGTGACATTGAGATTGCTCGTAAGGTTGCTGTTTACGGTGGTGGTAATACTGCTGTTGACGTTGCTCGTTCATTACGCAGAATTGGTGCTGAGCCTATCATCGTTTATCGTCGTAACCGCGACAAGATGCCTGCTAATGCTGAAGAAATGGATGCTGCTATTGCTGAAGGCATTCAGGTTAAGTGGTTATCAACCATTGCATCTGCTTCAAAGGATTCTCTAAAGATTGAGAAGATGGAGTTAGATGAGAATGGTAAACCACAGCCAACAGGTCAGTATGAGGAGTTACCAGCTGATGCAGTTGTTTTAGCTATCGGTCAGAATGTTGATAAATCAGTTTTAACTAAGTTATCAGATCTGAAGATGGATAAAGATAACGTAATCATCGATGAAGAGACTAAGATGACTTCAATTGAAGGTATCTTTGCTGCAGGTGACGTTGCAACTAAGGACAGAACTGTTACTCATGCTATTGGTATGGGTAAGAACGCAGCTCGTAGCGTAAACGCATACTTAAACGGACAGACTTACAAGAAGGCTGAAAAGCATGAAATTGCAAAGTTTGAGGATATGCACCCTTGGTACTACACTGATGCTCCTAAGACTGTACGTCAGGAATTAGAAGTAGCTCGTCGTTCAAATACATTCGATGAAGTTCAGTTTGGTTTAACAGAAGAGAATGCAATCTTTGAGGCACGTCGTTGTCTGTCATGTGGTAACTGCATGGAGTGTGATAACTGCTACGGTGTATGCCCTGATAGTGCTGTCGTAAAACTAGGTGCTGGTAAAGGCTATGAGTTCAACTATGACTACTGCAAAGGTTGTGGTGTTTGTGCTCAGGAATGCCCTTGCGGTCATATCAGAATGATCCCAGAGCAGATCTAATAAGTTTGTAATCTAATCGCAAGCGGTTTACGTCTTTTTGAGGTAAGCCGCTTTTTTGATTTATTACATCTTATAAGATGATTCTAATTATCAACGGATGCAAAAAGGCATGCACTTTAAAGTTATGATTCTTAATGTATGTGCCACTGTAAAATAAACTATAGCAACATTATCATGAAATTTGATTTACATTATCTTAAGTACGAGCTGAAAGGATATTTAATTTCAGACTTTAAAAGCCGTAAAATCATGGATCTTTTAAATAATTTGGAACCTGAGAAGTATCTTCAAGAATATGTTTTGTCTTTAAAACTGCAAGATGAGAATAAAGAAAAAGTATCTTTACGTCTAAGGCACATTCTTGAGAATGCTAAAAAAGCTAATATACCTTTGGGTATAGAATATGAACCTTATCCTAACGAAGAAGAGGCGTATCTTGCAAGACAGCGTTATATAAACGTATTAGTTCAAAAAGAAGAGTATTTATCTTTCATTAGAAAGTCAGTTTTTCTTGTCGTCTTAACAGCAATCTGCCTTCTAATAGTTATAGTTGCCAATTCATAGTAAAGATTATTCCTTCTAAAAATCTCTAAAGAAGCTTCTTAAAAAAAGCCTTAAATATGCCATATACCAATTATTTTTAATATTGAAGAGACAAAAGAACATAAAGTTTAAAAGTCAAACAAAAATAACTGAAATTTCACTTTGCTCACACTTTAAACAGATTGTATAACTTATTGATCTTAATAGATGAATTTAACGTTGACAGTAATAAAGTATCTGTTAACATAATAACATGGTAACAAAGTTACCAGAAGAATACCCTGGGGTGACATCTAGCGTTTCTACCCTGAGCCGATATCTTTAGACTTTGGTATCTTCCTGATAGTGGTGAGTAAGCCCGTTTAACGTGGAAACCTAAATTATCATCTGATGCCATACTTGAACTCACTGGTTCAAGGAGTCATGAACAGCGGATTCATTTCCGGGGTCTCAAATCCTCTAAAAAAAAGCATTTCAATATTTATAATTTCAAGCAAAATTATCGCAATCTGTGAATTAGCTCAATTCAACATAAAATTAAAATTCAAAATTGTGTTTAATTCGGCATTTTTCTGAAAAAATGTATATAATACCTTAGCTTCGTATTTTTACGGAATTTTGTATTGGCGATTTATGAAATGATCGTCAAAAAATAATAAGACATGAAAACGATTAGCTTGATCGTTTAGTTAATTTAGAGTATAAAAATGCCTTCAATCATCAAACCTCAGACTGACACTACAATTAGCTGGTTCTTAAGTCAGTGTCATATTCATAAGTATGCAGCGAAAAGCACCATTATTCATTCAGGAGAAAAAGCTGAGACTCTTTACTATATAGCAAAAGGTTCTGTTGCAGTTTTGATTAAAGATCAAGATGGTCATGAAATGATTTTAAGTTACTTAAATCAGGGTGACTTTATTGGTGAAGTTGGTCTATTTGATGAATCAGAAAATCCTAAGCGTACAGCTTGGGTAAAAGCAAAGACTTCATGTGAAATAGCTGAAGTTTCATATAGCAAGTTCAAACAGCTAGTTCAGGTAAACCCTGAGATCTTAATGAGATTAACGGCTCAGATTTCAAGACGTTTATCAGCTACCTCTGCTAAGGTTGGTAACTTAGCATTCTTAGATGTTACAGGTCGTATTGCTAAGACCTTAGTTAACTTAGCTCATCAGCCCGAAGCAATGACCCACCCTGATGGTATGCAGATTAAGATCACCCGTCAGGAGATTGGTCAGATTGTTGGCTGTTCTCGTGAAACTGTGGGCAGGATCTTAAAGATGATGGAAGAAGATCATCTGATTACTGCTCACGGTAAGACAATTGTAGTATTTGGTACTCGATAAAAGTTTTGTCAAGGTAAGTCTTTCTAAAGTGAAAAGACTTTCTTTTTTGTATTAATATAGCTTCCATACATTAATCTTTTGTTTATTTAAGGAGCGAAAATGGCTTCATTATTAGAGCGTGGTATCCACTCTTTTGATAAGAATGATCTTTTAGCATGCAGCCGTGGAGAGTTATTTGGACCAGGAAACAGCCAGCTGCCTGCACCAAACATGTTAATGTTTGATCGCATTACAGATATTCAGGCTGAAGGTGGAGAGCACGGTCTTGGTTTTGTTAAAGCTGAGCTAGATATCAATAAAGATCTTTGGTTCTTCCAGTGCCATTTCCCTGGTGATCCTGTAATGCCTGGTTGCTTAGGCTTAGATGCAATGTGGCAGTTAGTAGGCTTTTTCTTAGGCTGGAGAGGCGGTCCAGGTAAAGGTCGTGCCCTAGGCGTTGGCAAAGTTAAGTTTAAAGGCGAAGTTTTAGATAACGCTAAAATAGTAAGATACGAAATCAACTTAAAGAAAATCATTGAAAGGGGTCAGCTAATCATGGGTATCGCTGACGGAAAGGTTTTCTGTGATAACGAGCATATCTATACCGCTGAAGATCTTCAGGTAGGTTTAATTCCTCCTAAGAAGAACTAATCTTCACTTAATCTTTTTCAAAGCGCACTATCATCTTATGTGCGCTTTTTCATTTAAAATTCTATATTATCACTTCCACAAAACTGTTCATTGTGTGAATAAGAGCTAAAGTTAAAGCTCTTCTCAAATACAGTAAATCCACACCTTTGAAAAAATAATTTGCATGATTTTGCATAAAAAATAAATTTTTTCATACTGAGTATTTTTACTTTTCAGATTCTACAAGCCTTATGTATCAATAATTAGACATGATAAATAAGTTTAAAGCTATTCAGATTTTTTGCAAACAAATGGCTTTTTTAAGCCAAATTTATTTGCATGAAGATAAAATACCAGTATAATAAGCCGCTCAAAATTGTGATCTTGTTCACAATTATTTAATATAGGATAAACCTATGAATCATACATCAAATAATCCTTGGATTTACTACTCAAGGTTCAAAACTGCTACAGCAAACGATATCAACTTAGTGCAACATGCCAAAGATTGTGTGGCCTCTCTTTATGAAATCTCTACAAGAACTGAGTTAAAGATTTCACAAGCATACAACCTCATCTTCAATCACATTCCTGATGAATTAACTTTATGGATGGCAAAAGCAGCCAGAACTGATGCTCATTTATTTGGAGATTATTCTCTTATTTCAAAAGGTAGCGTAGATCATAAGCTAGACTTTTTAAGAATGACAGAATCACCTATTGCCTCTTTATCAAGACTATCCGGATTTTCTATCTTCGACATTGTTGAGAATTTAGAGCTGGCTACACGTTCAGAAAGTGAATTTGTTTCACATCTAATCAATACTTCAACTCCTACTTTGCTCTCCTGTTTAGAAGATCTATTACAGTTAAAGCTTGCTACCAATAGTGACTTATCACCTCCACTAAAGGCCGACTCGATAAATCGACTAACTGCCTACCATTTAGCTAGTGCAGGCTGTTCTAAGTCTTTAAATCATGAAATCACATCTTTACATTACAGAACATTATCTGAGTTCTATGAGGCATCACCTAAGAAAAGCTACAAAAAAATGCGTTCTATTTTGCCTATTCTCTCTGATAAAGAGCTTTCAGGCTACATAATGTTGATGATCGCTCTTTATACAATCTGCTGTCGTGTTCTTACTAATAAAGAACCTTCAACAATGCACTTTGACACAAATTCAATACCAGACATGATCTCAAATATCTTAGCAATTGGCGTATACATTGTCTGTTCTAAACTTAATGTTAATTATCAGAACTGCTTTACTAAGAGCAAGAAGCTACATAACTTTCCATCGTTTGATAACTTCTATGTGATTTTAGAAATGTATGTAAACAAGAAGGCAGAACCTGTAGCATGTTTAGGATGCAACACTCCTTATCTTGATTTAAAAGATCCTAAATGCGCTCAAGAGTATCTGTCTGTCATACCCTGCCCTAAATGCAAAAAGAATGCAGAGTATGACATCAATGAAAACTAAGTCTAGTTTTTGATACATCATTACTTCGTTTTTGTAATAGTAACCAGATTAAATTAGATAAGCCTTAGTAATTCCTAAAAATGTGGAACTCTCTTAAAAATCACTTTATAAAGATGATCATATTTTTATCAGTTACAATTAACTTAGTAAATTTGCCACAACCTGTGGATATGCATTAGCCTGCATCATCATCTGAGAAGTGGCATTTTCTAAGATATTAGCTGAAATCAGTCTTGAAGACTCAACAGCATAATCAGCATCAGTAATTCTTGCACGGGCATCAGACTCATTTTCGTGCATGTTTTCCTGATTGCTGATAGTACTGTTCAATCGATTTGAAACAGCTCCAACATCAGAGCGTTTTGAATCGATAAAGGCAATATAGTCATCGATACTCTCTAATACCTTTTGAGCATTCTCTGTGGTAGAAACATCAAAGGTTTTGTTGGCATCATTATAGCCATTACCATCAGAAACACCCCCTATATGAGCCTGCATTGAAGACATGGTAAAAGATACAGACAAATCGAGATCGATGGTAGTGTTTGCATTTGCTCCTACTTGCAAAGAGAGTTTGCCATCGTCATTGATTAGACTGTGCTCAGACTTACCATTTAAGATCTGAGCTCCACCATATGTAGTCTTGCAAGCAACACGTGTTATCTCATTACACAACTGATTGACTTCAAACTGTATAGTTTGTCTATCCTGTTCGTTATAGGTTCCATTAGCACTCTGAATAGCTAACTGTCTGATGCGCTGCAATATTGTAAAATCCTCAGCTAAAGCACCTTCAGCTAATTGAGCTACAGCCTCACCTTCTGATGAATTTCTATTCCCCCTATCAAGACAATTGATCTGAGAGGTAAATTTATGTGAGATCTGCAAATTTGCAGGATCATCTTTAGCACTATTGATTTTTGAACCAGAAGACAATCTTTTGGTTGCATCAGCAGATGTCAGATTAGATTTTCTTAAATCAGCCTGTGACGTGATTGAGGCAAGATTTGTTTGTATCGTGATTGACATAATTCTTCTCTCCAGAAATTATAATTTTCTGAAAGCAAGATATATGCCAGAAATACATTCTTCTTAAAGATCAGTGAATAAGAAAAATGCAACAAATTCTTGTGACAAGATTTTGCCGTCTGTCTATTGCAACTGACGCAACTTTTTTAAGATCTCTCCGGCAAAAGACAGATACTCTCTAGAACCTAAAGAGGTTCTGTCATACACAAGAACTGGACAGGCTGCACTTGAGGACTCTGAAATTTTGGGGTTATAGCTTATCTTTGTTGCAAACAAAAGATCTTTAAAAGATTCCGCAAGCTCGTGACTAATTCTTGAGGCTAATGGTTGCATTGGATCATAGATTGTTCTTAGGATACCTAAAAGATTACATTTTGATAAATGCTTTTCTTTTAGTTCTAAAAGATTGTCAAGCAGTGTCTTCATGGAATCGATAGCAAACATGTCACAACATACAGGAAGCACAAGATAATCAGCGGCACACAGAGCATTGATAGTGATTAGGTTCATGCTAGCCGGAGTGTCTATGATTAGAAAATCATATTTATCTTTTAAATTTGCAATGACTTTTTTTAATCTTGAAGCAGGTTCTGTATCCTCACGTAAGACCGTAGGCAGTGCCACTAAATCTTCAGATGACAGGATCACATCAAAACCGCCTTTTGGGTAAGGTGTTATACATTTATCAGCACTTACACCATCTAGTACGGCCGTTGCTACATTGTGTTCAACATCAGTGTACTCATAGCCTAAGGCTACACTAGAACTTCTCTGCGGATCAAAATCGATTAAAAGAACTTTTTTATTAACAGTTCTTAATGCGCAAGACAAATTCACAGCTGTTGAAGTTTTTGCTGTGCCACCTTTAGGATTGCTAATTGTAATTATTCTGCCCATTGTTGACTCCTTATGTGTATTGTAGAGAATTTTTGAATAGACAACAAATGAAATAGGCAACGAACTTTATCTTACATTTTAGCATGTGATTTACTCAACGTTTATCAATTTGATGCAGTCTATCAGACACGATAATTCTCAAACTTGTGCAATAAAAGGTATATAAATAAAAGTGATTATTCAACTACTCAAAAGCTGGTTAAGTCCAAGTTTAATACAATGTTTGTACCGTTAATAAAATCGGCATTATTCAAAGCACCAGTACCCTAGATTTCTCCAAGATGCATTACCAATAATAGCAGTACTAAGTATCATGCTTCTAATAGAATTTGGCACTGGAGTTCAAGATACACTATTAAATCTAATATATTGAAGTAGCAGCAAAGACTGACTCATGATCATAGAAAATTTAAACGAAATCAGGTCAACCTGAGCTTTGATACTGTATGACTTTAATTGAAGGAACACTCTATAGGGTAGGACTTTCTCTTTAGCTGAACTTAAAATAAATGTGGATTATGTTCCACTAATTATTTTTTACCCAAAATAACCTTATAAGAAATGATGTAATTCCTTTATAATAAAGGAGTTAGCAAAGAATTTTGAGAAATATTATGGCGACAAAAATAGTTCAAAAAGCAATTGGCTTGTTCCTTGTCACCATATAGTCAGTAAAAACAGTATATATGAAGGTAAATACTTTATAATTTAAAGTAAAGTTACTTATTGAAATAGAGATTGATTAATGAGCAATAAAGAATTTTTACTACTACCAGATAATCCTGGCTGTTATGAAGAGCTAAAAGACGGTAATTGTTACTTTGTAGATAAGACAGAGTTTATAAAGACTGTATTTACAAGTTCTACAAAAGTTCTGTTGTTTACAAGACCAAGACGTTTTGGTAAGACTTTGCTCATGACCATGTTTGAGTCTTTCTTAAAGATAAATTCTGAAAAGCCTTTTGATACCTCATTACAGCTTAAATACTTTCAAGGCACCAAGATATTAGAAGATAAAGAGTTCTGTTCTAAGTTCATGGGACAGTATCCTGTTATCAGCATTTCTCTAAAAAATGTTGATGGTGTTACCTTTGATATTGCTTATAAAAATTTTGCAGCGGAAGTAAGCAAAATCGCTGAAAACTATAGATATCTTTTAAGCAGTACAAAATTAGATAAAGAAGATAAAGACAAATTAAGCAAAATTCTTAAGGTAGAGTTTTTAAGAGAATTTGAAAATTCAGATTACCTGACAGGTTCATTAAGTACCATAGCTACAGCTCTTTATAAAGAGTACGGCAAGTACCCAGTACTCCTTATTGATGAGTATGATGTACCTTTAGCTAATGCTTCATATCATGACATACAGAATGCAAAGCTAAATGATGGTGATAAGCCTTACAAGGCTACCTACCACTATAACATGGTAACCCTCATGAAAGTCTTTTTAGGTATTTTAAAAGATCAAAAGACACTCACCAAAGTCATTATCACCGGTTGCTTAAAGGTTGCTAAGAACAGTCTTTTTACAGGTGTTAATAACCTTAAGGTAAATACAATCCTCTCTGAAAACGAAGACTATACAGGAATCATTGGTTTTACCAAAGAAGAAACCTATAAGTTCTTAAAAGACTATAAAATGGATAACTTTGCTCAAAAAGTAAAAGAGCATTATGACGGATACAAGTTTTATGACAAAGAGATTTTCTGTCCATGGGATATAGTAAGTTTCATTAGTGATTATTACAAAAAGAATCTTAAGGGAACCTTAAAGTTAAATAGGTTAGAAAACTACTGGGAAGGCACAACCTCAGATAAATCCTTATCAGGCTATATTGGTTATTTAACTGATAAAGACAACCAAAAAATGCAGGATTTAGTTGATGGTAAGTCGATTAGCTTTATTCTAAATGAATCAATGAACTATGACTGTTTGTCACAGCATGAATCTGATGATTTCTGGTCACTACTTCTACATACTGGTTATCTGACTGTAGATTGGGAAAAGACAGATGAAGCAGAGTTATCTAAAGACAGTAAAACCAATAAAGAAATCTTTGCAAGAATTCCTAACCTAGAGATACTTGAGTGTTTTGAGCACAACATAAAAACACGATTTAGTTCTGAATTTGTAAGACTAAATCTACATAATAAGTTAGTAGATGCTTTGTCTTGTGGCAATCAAAAAGAAACTTATGACATCTTCTTTGATATGTTACAAAAATATGTCTCAATCAGAGATACAGCAACTAAAGCTCCTCTCGAGAATTACTACCATGGCTTTATCAATGGTATTTTTACCTGTTGTGAAAATATCATCTCTGACTACCACTCTAATTATGAGTCAGGTAGCGGATATCCTGATATTACCTTCAAAGTAGAACGTAATACCAAAGCTGTAATCATCGAGATTAAAGCTACCTCTAATGAAGCGGATATGGATGAGCTAGCTTCTAATGCTTTATCTCAGATTGAAGAGAAGAACTATGCTTTACCATTTGTAAAAACGTCAAAGATTACTGAGATCTACGCTTATGGCTTAGTATTTTGTAAAAAGGATTGTCTTGTAACTGTAAAAAAGTTGAAATAACGAAATTAGCATCAGATCAAAACCGCTCTGATGCTCTTATATATGACTGTCTATCAAATGTCACTTTTTAGCTCTAATATACAATTATAGAATCATAAAATGTGCTCATTGTCCAACTTACCTTTCTTAAATACATTTCAATTCTATAAAGCCTAACCATTTAAAAAATAAGAAGTTATTTTTATAGCTTCATTTTAACAAAAAGTAATTTTCAAAATAGACAATTTTTTTTGTTGTATCTCATGAAGAAATATTTATAATTCACAAAAATGAAAAAACTTTTTATATTTATTTGTTCTTCAAATTTTAGGAATTGCTTATGAAGAATCTGTCAAAAACTATTGTTGCATTAGGCATCGCTAGCTTTGCAACAATTGCTCAGGCTAAATCTGATATCAATATCTGGAACTGGAGCGATTACATCGGCGAAAACACTGTTGCTGATTTTGAAAAGGCTTCAGGTCTTAAAGCTAATTATGCTGTTTTTGACAGTAATGAGTTAGTAGAGGCACGTCTATTATCAGGAAAATCAGGTTTTGATGCTGTGATGATGACAAGCTACTATGTTCCAAGACTTGCCAAAGCTGGTGCTCTACAAAAGATTGACAAATCTAAGATCCCTAATTGGAAGAACTTAGATCCTGTAAGAATGAAAGCTCTTGAGTCAATTGATCCTGACAACAGCTATGCTTACCCATATACAGAGATCTCTGTTGGAATTGGTTATAACAAAGATAAAATTGAAGAGATCTTTGGAAAAGACTTTAAGTTTGATTCATGGGACATTCTCTTTAAACCAGAGAATGCTAAGAAGTTAAAGCAGTGCGGTATAGCTGTTTTAGATTCACCTATTGAGATAACCTCTGTTGTAATGCATTATTTAGGTAAAGATCCATGCTCAGAGAAAGCATCTGATTATAATGAAGCTTTGGATATCTTAACTAAATTTGCTTCAAATGTATCATATTTCCACTCATCACGTTATATTAACGATTTAGCTTCAGGTGAAGTTTGCGTAGCTGTAGGTTACTCAGGTGATGTTCTGCAGGCAGCTCAAAGAGCAAAGGCCGAAAAGATCAACATTGAGTACACTATCCCAAAGGAAGGTTCTATATTCTGGTTTGACTGCTGGACTATTGCTGCTAACGCAGATCACTATGACAATGCTCTAAAGTGGTTTAATTATCTGCAGGATCCAAAAGTTGCAACTAATGTAGCCAACGAGATCCGTTACATGCTACCTGTTAATGCTGCTATTGAAAATATTGACCAGGATTTAAAAGATAATCCTTCATTTAATATCCCTGAAGACAAGATAAAGACAATGTACTTTGTAAAGCCAACCTCATCTAAGATGACTAAGATCACCAACAGAATTTGGAACTCTATGAAACTAAATTCTGGTAAAAATGAGGATGATCAGGATAGTGGCAGCGGCTGGGATTAAGCTAAAATGAATTAAAAAATCCCGTAATAAAATGCGATTACGGGATTTTTGTTTTATAAGATTACATCAAAACACAAAGGCACAAGCTTTTAAAGATTAACTTACTTCTTGGTTAGAGCCTTACTATCTTCTTGCTTGTATAAGCTCAAATTCAAGGTTCTAATATCTTCCCCTAAATGCTCTAAAAGAAGACTTACATTCTTATCTTTAGACATCTTTTGACGTGTATCTTCAATTTCTTTTACATAGAAGTGTCTTGCTAGATCTTCAGGACAGCCACGAGGTATTCCCTGCACCTTTTCAATTTTTAGTTCTACAGGATGCTCCTGTTCAATGGAGAACTTAGTTCTTAAGTTATGATGGAACTCTGGTGAGATGAACAAAAGCTGGAAGTCAGATGATATCTGCAAAACCCAGGAATAAGGATCATCAGGGCTTACAACTCTATTGGTGTAGCATAAAGCAGAATAAACAGGACCATCGTTGTAGCCTGCTTTAACAATATCCTGATACCAGGCATCATTCTTATAAACTCTGTCATAAAAATCACAAGACTCAAGTCTTCTGCCTAAGCGCTTGTTCTCAAACTGCTGATCTTCTTCTATGAGTTTTAAAGTAGATTCACGGAATTTTGCTGGATTTCCATCTGCATTAGTACTGTTCTCATTAGCACCAATGTAATCAAATTTAAGATCACTACCCTTTACTCTTGCTCCTTCAGAGAACTCATCATTATCATAACTTTCATCGACAATTGAATTATCTACAGGATCAATATCTGACTCGTAAGCATCAACAGGAATTTCATAAAAATACTCTGAAGGCACCTCAGATGAAGATGAGACACTATTATTTTCTGAAATTTGAGTATTATGTGCTGTTGAGGTCTTGTCCTGTAGCACAGATTGATGCTGGACTAAGACTTGAGGCTTGGTTGAAGCGGTCTCAATTACCTTGTTTTCATTTATAGATGAGACCTCATTTGAAAATACTCCAATTGAATTACCCTCAACTGCATTGTGATTAGAGCCTAATTGACCATTTAAAGTCTCTGTAATAGCCTGATTTAAAGACTGAGAGTAAGTATGAGCTTTAATTACAGGTACAGAGTCAGTATAACTGCCCTTTTGAAGTTCAAGAGCTAAAGCTTTTGTTAATGACATGAATTCCTGTACTTTAGATAAATCAGTATCAGATCTCATGTCATCTGTATTGGTGAGCTTTGTATTGTTATTAGTTACCTTAGCAGATCCTATTACAGAGCTTTGTGCAATGGAATTAACTTTTACTGTATCAGTAGAGACTAAAGTGTCATTTACCTTTATTACAAGCTTTTTATCAGTACTCTCTGCAATACCATTTGTTGCTGTCGTACGAGTTGCATTTGTGGCAACATTATCAGTTGATGCATTAAGATTAGATGCTGCAGGAGTAGTTTCAATCGGAGCTGATACAGAACCTTCACTTACAGCATCGGGCAACTCTGCATTTAAATTTGCCTTATCATCTTCTATAAAAGACTTGTTATCGTCTTTGGGCAAATTTGAAGCATCAACATTCTTATTTAATGCAGCAGCTTCTTCTTTCAACTTCTGGTTTAAGCTTTGATTGCTTTGCAATTGAGCTAAAGCTTCTTCCTGAGCTTTTCTTAAAAGCTCATCAGGAGTAAGCTCAACGACCTGAGGAGTTAAAATCTCATTATTATCAGTTTTAACCTCATTTTTCTTATCTTTTGAGTTATCAGAAGATAACTCCTGAACAACTTTAGTAAAGTCATCAGCTGTAACTTTATTTGAGTTAGAAGGTACATGAACCAAAGAAGAGTCAGAAACAGAATTTTCAATAGCTACATTTGTATTATCTGCATTAGTAGCTTTTATTGCTTCAGGATTTAAATTACCAGTAGCACCTATATAAACAGGTTCATCATTTGCTGGTGCAGTCTCAGCATTGTTTACATTGCTCTTAACTTCAGTGTTTTCAAAAGAACTGTCATTTACAGATTGAACAGAAGGCTCAGTCTTAACCTCACTGGTATTGTTGGTGTCAGGAGCAATTGAGCTTGATGTTACAATCTCTCCATTTTCATTGAATGATGGTAACTTACTGATAGAATCGGTAATTGAAGGTGTTTCATCATTTGCGGCACTATTAACAGAGTCATTAGAATTTTTGCCATATGTCATATCAGAAATGATTGATGACATACCTTCAATATGAGAAGACTTTGATTTACCTTCTTTTAAGGATTCAGCTTCAGTTTGATAACCTTTTAGTACCCCATAGATATGATTGATATATCTGCTGACATCACTGATAAGACTGAATTTGTCCTGAAGTTCCTGATTGTTTCGTAATGAGGATAACTTTGTAAATGAGGAGTTAGTCTGTAACTCTTCATTCTCAGGGACAATTGAGCTGTCTGTGCTCTTTGGAGTAATGATATTAGTTAAGACCTTCTTGTATTGACCTAAATGAGGATTGTTGTTAGTTACAACCTGATTATTTAAAGTCTCTAAGCCATGAATTAAAACATTGAGATCTTCTGACTTTGAACCATAAGTAGAACCAAAGTCAGGTGCACTGTTTTGCGGATTTACTGAAAATACCTGGCGTTGTGGATTGATATCAGGCACTGGGAATTCATTTATCTCATTTGGATCTGTAACTGATGGTATTTCATCATTAGAAACGGTGACTGTATCAGTAGTTTCAACAGCTGGTGAAGCTTTAGCTGAACTAATTGATATGTTATCTAAAGTGCTCTTCTGTGCAAAAGCTGAATTAGCCTCAACACTATTACTTTGAATTGTTGTGCCTTCAGTATTAACAGACAGAGGAGCTGATACATCATTATTAGTAGTATCTGCAGTCTGTACAACCACGTCATGATCTGTAACTGTATCTGATGGTAAGTCCTGCGCGTCTGGCGCAGTTTCTGTTGCAACGTTTATGTCTGAATTTAGTTTTGTTTTGTCAGTTTTTGTTATTAAAGCTATCTCTTCACCTGTCTTATTTAAGATGGTCCTGCTATTAGTAATAGCATTAGCTTCAGCTACAAGAGCACTGGTAATATCAGGATTTAAGGTAATGTTCTCAGATGCTACCTTATCTACAAGTTCAGAGTTTACCGAACCATCAGCTTTAAGATTAGCAACAACACTGCTACTTACAGCTCCAGTTGTTTCATTAGTGAAGATTGTATTTAAAGAATGATTATTCTCTGCTGGTATTTTACCTGCAACAATGCCGTCTACTGCCGAATTTATTACAGGATTAAGATAGATGACCTCGACAGAATTATCTTCACCTATCCAATCTTTTTTTTTTCGGGTGTGAAGGCCAGCATTCTTAAGATGGTCATCTCAAAGGCTGTGGCACCGTCTGATGAAACTTTGTACTCTTCAATGCCCTGCAAGGCTATCTGATAGTAAAGCTGCAAAGCCTGTGAGCTAAACAATGGCCCATATGTAGTAAGAGTACTTTGCGGAATAGAAAAGATATTGATGTTCTGCGGATATCCAATCATCTGGAACAGAGCTAAATCATGAAAACACAAAACTAAATCATTTAAAAGAGTTCTGTAATTAGGACTTATAGTTCTAATCTCATTTAAAACATCTGATAAAGTCTTTTGTGGTTGTGCTGCAACTGTTGCAGTATCTTGTACTGTTGCTGATGGATTCTTTAATAAATCTAAAACAGAACAAACAAAGCCATCACCTGCTGTACCTAACATTGCCTGAACATTATCTTTGGTAATAGAACCATTACCTAAAGCTACTGCCTGATCACATAAGGATAAAGCATCACGCATACTGCCACGAGCTGCACGAGCTAATAAAATTACAGCATCATTTTCAAAAGAGATATTCTCTTTGGTGGCAATTTTAGCAATCTGCGCACTTATCTGATTTACGGTTAGAGCTTTTAACTGGAACTGTAAACATCTTGATAATACAGTAACTGGGATCTTCTGGGGATCAGTTGTAGCAAGAATAAACTTAACGTATGCAGGTGGTTCTTCTAAGGTCTTTAACAGAGCATTAAAACTGCTCTGAGATAACATATGAACCTCATCGATGATATAGACTTTAAATCTGCCTTTTAAAGGAGGATATTGAGTTGACTCTAGAAGCTGTCTGGTGTCATCAACCTTAGTCTGTGAAGCTCCATCGATTTCAATTACATCAGGAAAGTTGCCATCTGCAATAGCTTTGCAGGTATCACATAAAGGCTCACCGTTTACATGAGGGTGAGCAGTAATGCCGTTCTCACATTCGAGGCATTTGGCAATAATTCTGGCAATAGTAGTCTTACCGATACCTCTTGTACCAGTCAGAAGATAAGCATGATGAATTCTCTGCTGTTCAATGGAATTCATCAGAGCATTGATAACATGCTCCTGTCCTACTACGTCTTCAAAAGTCTGAGGTCTGTACTTTCTGGCTAAAGCCTGATACTGCCCCTGTAATTCTATTGCCATATTTTATTTCTTAATGTCCAGGGAATTTCACTAAAGATTGTACATTTACACCATAGGTGTCTTCTAAAAGCTTAGCTCCACCTAAATCGAATAACTCGATGATAAAGCCAAATGAAACAACCTCTGCTCCGCTCTTTCTTGCTAATTTTATCATGGCACCGGCAGTACCGCCAGTTGCTAACAGATCATCTAGAAGTAAAACTCTGTCACCTTTATGCAGAGCATCTTTGGAGATCTCAAGAGTGCTTGTGCCATACTCTAGAGAGTATTCCTCTGAATAACACTCACGAGGTAATTTACCCTTTTTTCTAACTAAAACTAAGCCTATATCTAAAAGGTAAGCTAAGGCAGAGCCGAATAAAAAGCCTCTGGCATCAGCTGCAACGATATAATCTAACTTACTGTCCTTATAAATTTCATGTAAAAGGTCAATTGAATCTTTAAAAGCCTTTGGATCCTCTAAAAGAGTGGTTACATCTCTAAATAAGATCCCCTCTTTAGGAAAGTCTTTTACAGATGCAATTGATCTTTTTAAATAGTCGATGCGCTTGTCGTAGTTTAGAATATCCTCAGGTGAGTGAATTGTACATTGAGTTGAAGTACCCTTATCACATGAGGCAGTCTCACCTGAAAGAGCATTGCAATCAGTGGTATTATTGTTTGTCATTTTAAGCCTTGAAATAACATTTCATTTATAATTCAATGTGTAATTTTAACAAATTTTGACAGGAATTAGTCTTTAAATTTTTAACTAATTTCACAAGTGTTAGTAACTTGCGTTCAAGTACAATCATGGTGTAAACAAGTAAATACAAGCTTGAAAAGGCCTGATTTCAAGCATATTTACATTGATTTTGGAAAGAGCAATTTATTTACACATAAATATAAGCAGTACAGATTTTTCATATGAAGTATAAAGCCGTTTTATTTGATCTTGATGGGACACTGTTAGATACAGCACTGGATATCATGAATGCCTGTAACCATACATTAAAAAAATATGGTTACAAAGCATTAGATGAAAAGCTTTTAAGAACAAAAGTTACAGCCGGAATGCGTGAAATGTTAAAGCTAGGTATTCCTAAAGAAAAACATGAATCATCAGGCATCGAAACTTATATGAGAGATGAGTTTGCTTCCTTCTATAAAGAGCATATCTGCGACTGCACTAAAGCTTTTGATGGTATTCCAAAACTTATTGAAGATTTAACAAAAAACAAGATAAAAACAGCGGTTATCACCAACAAATACTATGATATGGCAACTAAGGTTTTATCAAAATTTTCGTTTTCAAAAGACTTTTCTTTAGTTTTAGGCTGCGATTCTTTAATCCACTCAAAACCTCATCCTGAACCTATTCTAAAAGCTTTAGAACTATTAAAAATATCTCCAAAGGATGCCTTATATGTAGGCGATCATTTTAATGACGTTAAAGCTGCCAATGCTGCTTTCTGTGACAGTGCAGCTGTATTGTGGGGATATGGTACTAATGAATGCGTCGATGTTAATTTATGGAATGCTACATATTGTGTCAAAGACGTAAATGAGCTAAAAAAACTCATTTTTTGCTAAAATAGAAATAACAAAGAAGAACGAAGTAAGTTGAATTTCATTAACTTAATCTATAAGTGAACGTGGTTTGCCATGTAGTACTTTTCAAGAAAAGTATCGAGGCTAACGCATAAGTTTTAGATAGTTTCATTTTGTGTGCTTTAAGATAATGTTCTTAAAACACATCGAAACAGCAAAGTATTTTATTAAACCTGGTATTACCATGAGTAATTACATGAATAATAAGTTTATTTTATCAATAATTGCAATCAGCATTTTTCCATTTAGTTCTAATGCATCGACTGTCTACAGTAAAGATGGTACTTCATTAGATGTCTTTGGCTCTGTAAGTGCGATGGCAATGACCGATAAAGCAGCCCGTACCATTAAAAGTTCTACAGATAAAAAGAACAGTGACAATACCTTACTAACCTCAGTCCATGCAGGTATTGCAGGCAGAAGTAAAATTACCGATGGTTTATATGCTCTGGCTTATTCAGAATGGTTAATGCCTACAGGTAACAACGGTGTTGATACCTTTAAAGCAAGATCTCAATATGTAGGTGTTGATGCTCAGGAGATAGGAACCTTAACCCTAGGTCGAGGTGATAATGCCTACTACGCAGTAGCTGGTGTTACCGACGTCTTTACAGAGCTTGATCCCAGAGTAAATGATCACTTTGCTTATGGTGATCAGATGCCATCACTTATCATGTACAGTCTTTCATCAATGGGCTGGGATTTACGCTTGTCCTTCCAAACAGCATCAGATGACATCAACGATACTAAGGTCAACATCCACAATGGAGCTGCTTTTTCTGTCGCTACAAGATTAAAGTCAGGGATCTCTGTAAGCTACGGTATGAGTTACTATGATTTTCAGTACAATCAAAATCAAGAATCAGTAGCTGCCTTTGCTCCAATTGTAAATAAGATGCACTATAAGTCACTGAACGATACTTTTAGTGCAAACTTATTTAAACCTTCATGGAAGATTGATAAAGGTGTATCAATCTCATATGGTACCTTTGGTGAAGGCTTATATGCAGGTGCTAACTTTACTGTATCAAAATATGATAACTTTACCCATAAGCTCTACAGCGTTGATACAGTTGTAAATTACACCTTTGATAACGGTTTAGGCTTTAGCGCAGGTTACGGTATAAAGCGCTTTAACGGAGCAAACATCATTGCTGATGTTGAGTTAGGTGCATATTATCAAGTATGCCCTACCTTTAAGTTTTTTGCCGAAGGTACTATTGATGCTTCAAGTAAGCCTGACAGATTCTTCTCAAAGAGCTTAATTGAAGATCTGTCTTTAGATAAGAACCGTGCTTTAATTGGTGCAATGTACTCATATTAAGTTAAAGCAGTCAGTTGTTTTAGAGGTTACCGTTAAAGAGAATTTTGCTTTAATAAAATAAGATTGAACTTTGTAGGATAAACAAAAGTCCAAACTAAAGTTATCTCTCAACATTACCGTTTTCGTAATAGAATTTAACGAAGAGGTAATAATTAAGTGTTAATGTAAAGCTCTATTGGTGCTAAGATTTCAAAAGATTTATTTTTTTTAGGAAAAAAGTATGTTATCAAAGAATTTAAAGTTTTCTGTATTGGCTGCAGGTCTTTTATTTAGCATAAATGCAATGGCTGATACCGGTTTTAAGGTACCTGTTCACTACAACGTTGAATTGGTTGATGGTGAAAGTGATCCTGACAGCTACAGCCGTTTTAGCCGTACAGTAACCTTAACTCCTGGTAAGCATCAGGTTGTTTTAACCTTTAAAGACAATTTTAAGAACGGATCTGATTCACGTATTGTCCAGTCTATCGATCCTTTAGTTATCGATATCAACAATCTAAAAGCTGATCAGGTCGTAACATTCCAGTATGCAAAGCCTGCTAATGAAGATCAGGCCAAGCGTTATGCTCATCAGCAGAAGATCACCCTATCAGATACCACAGGTCGTGTACTTCCAAGTTCTGAAGCTTCATACTTTATCTTAACCTCAGATAAAGGCTTCTCTTTAATGCGTGACTACCGTCAGGAATTAGACAGCTTAGGCAGATTATATGCTCCTGCTTACGTATCAAATGCTAATAAGGGGCTTACCATGACTGAGTATGGTGCTCCTACTGTAAGAGCCAGCTCTGAGTCTAGTGCAACAGCAGATCAGCAGGTTCAGGGGCTAACCCTAGAGCCTATGGGAGTTGATTCTTCAGCTATGACAACCTCAAGCACAAGAACTTCTGGTAAAGCTGATGCAGCTACCTACAATAACTTAGTTAAGATGTACAACAGTGCTGATGATGCAACTAAGTTAAAGTTTGTAAAATACGTAATGTCACACTAATAAAAACGTAAGCTTAAATGCTACTATTTTTGTTTTTATAAAGATGTTAGATGAAGAGTAAGATGACATTAAAGTTTTTCTTATCTTCATCTAAATATAATGACGTATTAAATAAGCCTAATCACAATTAGGCTTGTTTTAAGCAAAGAACCACAAAACACCTTTACCTAATACTAAAAAAATCTATTCCTCATGCTAAAGACTCCTCTTACCATCATCGTATTAGCTCATAATGAAGAAGATAATCTTCCAGACTGTCTTAAAAGTGCCAGTTTTGCAGACGAAATCATTGTTGTAGACAGTAACTCTACAGATAGAACAGTAGATATCGCAAAATCTTTTGGGGCAAAAGTACTGCAAAGAGATTTAAATAATGACTATGGTGCTCAGCGTAATTTTGCAATCTCTAATGCAACATATGAGTGGATCTTTATGCTCGACTCTGATGAGAGAATTACAGATGAGCTTGCCCATGAAATTAAGATCTGCGTTGAGAGCAACCGTGACTGTACCTATCAGGTATCCCGTGAGAATCACTTTATTGAAAGAAAAGTACTTCATGGTGTCATGAGACCTGACAGGGTTGAAAGATTATTTAAAAAAGAAGGTTCTTTTTACGAAGGTGTAGTACATGAAAGACTGCACTCACCTTATGATAAGAAGCTTTTAAAAGGCAGACTTATTCATTTTCCATATAAGTCATGGGAAGCACATCTTGAAAAGATGAATCGCTATACCACCCTACTTGCTCATAAATATTATGAAAAAGGCAAGAAATGCCATTTTGTAAATGATATTCTAATAAAACCGCTGTGGGCCTTCTTTAAGATGTACATCATTCACGGTGGTTTCCTAGATGGTAAATTAGGTTTTGAGTTTTGTTTAACACATTACTTCTATACACTAGAAAAATACTTAAAACTAAACAGCTTAAACAAATATAAAGGAAGGATCTGATGTTAATTTCAGTCATTATCTCTACATATAACAGACCTGATGCCTTAAAACTAATCTTAAGTGCATTTGATATGCAGTCTGACCGAGAATTTGAAGTAATCGTAGCTGATGATGGCTCAAAGGATGACACCAGAAAAGTTGTTCTGCAAAAGATGATTGACTGCAGTTATCCAATCACTCATGTCTACCAAAAAGATGAAGGGTTCCGTCTTGCAAGAATTAGAAATTTGGCTGCTACAAAAGCTAAAGGCGACTACCTTATCTTTTTAGATGGTGACTGTGTACCTAGACCTTCATTTATTGCCTGTCACAGAAGACTTGCTCAAAAGAACTTTTTAGTAGCCGGTAACAGAATTCTTTTAAAAGAAGAGTTCACCAAATTTGTACTAGCTAAACAGGACCCAATCTATGCTTACACCTTCTTTAAGTGGGTATCTGTTTACCTAAAACATGGTATTAACAGATTGCATCCTTTAATTGTTTTCCCTTACTTTCAGCATTTAAGAAACTTAAAACAAAAGTGGAAGAAAGCTCGAGGTTGCAACTTTGCTCTGTTTAAAGACGACTACTTTAAGGTAGACGGTTGTGACAGCGACTTTAAAGGCTGGGGCTATGAGGATTCTGATCTTGCAATAAGACTTATTCATGCAGGTATTTTAATTAAATCTGGACGCTATGCCACAGGAGTGTTCCACCTTTATCATCATGAGAATGACAGAAGCCGTGAGAAAGAGAATCTTGAAAAACTAAATGAGAGATTAAATTCTGACATTGTAAAAGCTGAGAATGGAATTTCTAAGCTATAAAATCAATTTAGTAAGGCTAGAACTATTTTCTAGCCTTTTTTCTACATTGTCTTGTCGCTAACTTGCTGTTTAGGAGCAAAGAATTTAGCGTAAAGTCTCATCCATATTGCTGTTGCAATTATAGTTACTCCAAAACCTAAAATTAAGCTTATCCAACAGCCCAAGGTCAAGTGAAATTCATTACCTTCAACACTTGATAAATGTTAATAGATAACAGCAAGATATCTAAATACTACTGTATGAATCAAGAAGGCATCCTGTTCCAGTTTGCCTTTGGAGAACTCATAAATTCATACATGGCACTCTTTTTAGCTGGAAGGAGAGTAGAAGCAAAGAATGAACAGGACTGAGAGAATTGTTTCCCAGAAGACAGGAGTTGATAACTCCAAACAACATTTCTCCGGCACTAATGGTCTGAGACTTGTATTTGGAAGAAATAGAGCCTGACTTAGGAAGTCTGCATCTGTATGCGTTCCAGTTAAGGTTTAAAGCCTCCTTAGCAAATTTTCCTAGGTTAAACTATAATAATTCTCAACCTTTAGCTGATACAACATCCATGGCGTTTTCCTGTTTATGATTCGCTTTTGTTAACACCTTGAATTATAAAAGAAAAACGCTACTAAATTAAACTAATCTATTGATTTTGCTACATTTTTCTCAAATTTTTCTCTCATTGTATTTAATCGGTTGTTAAAGAGCACAACCGCAGTAGAATGCGGTCTATCATTAAATTTTAACCGTGGAAAGTAGAGATTTACATTAATTTTTATCTGAACTACTTTACAACTTTGTGATGTAGTTCAATCGTGTGGTCGCCATAGTAAAACAATTTATCGATACCATTCAATATACTTAACAGACATCAATTATCTTGCAAATGAAATTGTGATTTTTATACAAGATTTAACAAAATCTTAAAAAAATATTATTAAGTTCAATATGTAAGTGTAACATTTAACATTTTCTTAGCTATAATCAGATAGTAATCTTTAAGTTAGATAAGGAAGAATTTTAATCCAAGCTATGTTGTAGCAATACATTGAGCTTATCTGATAAAATTAATAAATTAGATCAGCAAAATATGTTTATCTACAAAATTAGATTCAAAAAATATTAAAGTTTTTCTTTATTTTGCTGATACAAAGTTATTGTAAGTAGAAGTTTGAAAATAAGTGACAGCTATGAATATATTACATTCTTTAGGCGTTAAAGCTAAACTTGCAACTGCATTTGCAGCTGTGATTTTTCTTTCACTTGTAATTGCTATTGTTTCAATTACAAGTATCACCAATTCTCGTTCTGTAGCTAACTTTGCAAAAGAAGTTATTGAACAGCATTACAGTAAGATTGTTCAGATCTCAAGAAATGTTAATACATTCCGTGATGATATGACCATGTTTACAAATAATGTTGCTACATACAATAAAGAGAGTGCAGCAAAAGCTGATGCTGACATCGAGATGTTACGTGCATCAATGACTGATATTAAGTTATTAGATCCTACTGATGCAGCTGACTTTGAAAAACTGAAAGGCTTCATCAACTCAGCTATCGACATTTACAAAAACAAGATGGAACACATGGTTGACAGAGGTTATTCTGTTGACGTAAGAAACACTTATAATAACGAATTGTTCCCAGTTTTAAATGACTCTATCGCTGAAATTAACCGCTTGGTTGGTTTATACCTAGATAGAGTTGACAACAACGTCACCTCAATGACTGATGTAACCCCTATCATCATTATTCTTGTAATCACTTTAATTGCTGTAATCTTGTCAGCTGTAATTGCTTACAAACTGCCTAAAGCTTTCATCGGTGTTCTACACTATGCTGTGTCACATGCTTCCGTGATGTCTCGTGGTGACTTAACACAGACTGTTGAGAACAGAGGTCGTACAGATGAATTTGGTAAGTTATTAGACGCATTGGAAAAGATGCGTTTAGACTGGCAGAACAACGTTAAGGTTATTAAGTCTGCAACAGATAATGTTATCCAGACATTCAACAAAATTGATGCGGTTACTTCTGATATGAATGATATTGCTCATGAGGCTCAGAACCGTTCAATTACCGTTGCAGCTGCTGCTGACGAAATGGTTTCCACTACATCTGACATTGCTAAAAACTGCGAATCTGCAGCTGCAAATTCAAGTCAGTCAAATGATACTACTCAGCAGGGTGTTCATAAGGTTCAGTTAACCATTGAAGGAATTCAGAACCAGGTGGTTAAATCAAAACAGGATGCTGAATATGTACAGTCTTTAGTTGATCAGGCCCAGAAGATTGGCACTATTGTTCAGACAATTGATGACATTGCTTCTCAGACCAATCTGCTTGCTCTTAATGCCGCCATTGAAGCTGCCCGTGCCGGTGAGTACGGTAAAGGATTCGCTGTTGTTGCAGATGAAGTTCGTGCCCTTGCATCAAGAACTTCAACATCAACTCAGGAAATTACCAAGATGGTTACTCAGATTCAGTCAAATGCTAATACAGCAAATGAATCAATGCAGTCATCAGTTAAGAACATGGATAACTTAGCTGTTGAGACCAGCACTATCGAAGAGTTATTAAACAATATTACCGAGCAGGTAAGTTCTGTAAATTCTCAGATCACACAGATTGCAACTGCAGCCGAACAGCAGACTACAGCTACATCTGAAATTTCTGGCAATATGCAGGATATTACACACTCTTCACAGTCTCTATCAAAAAACTGTTCTGATGCAAAAGACGAAGTTAAGCGTTCTTTGTCCCTGTTACAGGATCTGGAGGAGAGTTTAAACAGGATCAAGATTTAAATTTTTGTTACCAATTCAGCTGACAGGCAACCATTAAGCGTTGCCTGTTTTTTTTTGTTTTGTTGAATTACAGAAAATGAGGACTGACTTTTATTAACATGATTTCAGTAATTGTCTCTATAAGACAGAGATGATGGTAACGTTAGTATTTTTATGTTACTTTTACAAATTTAAATGCCTTAAATTTAAACACTAATTTACAAACTGTGAATGGTCTCGTAGATATCTTCTGCCATCTGCGCTGATATTCCATGCACTTTTTTTAACTCCTCCACACTGGCATTCATAACTTCTCTGATACCGCCCAAATGCTTTAACAGAGCCTGACGTCTTTTTGGACCTATGCCTTCAATATTCTCAAGCACACTGTGTGTTCTTGCTTTCTGTCTTCTGTTTCTGTGACCTGTAATTGCAAAACGGTGTGATTCATCACGGATATGCAACACTAACTGCAAAGCAGGATCATCTAGTGTCAGGTGATACTCTTCTCTTGTATAGCCACGGATTAAAGTTTCTAACCCTTCTTTTCTACCCTCGCCTTTGGCTACAGCAACAATTAAAGGAGGTATTACCTTAAACTTTGAAAAGATATCTGAGATTACCTCTTCAGCCTGTTTTAACTGACCTTTACCACCATCAATAAAGATAAGTTCAGGGATGATACCTTCACGAGGATCTTTAAAACGACGAGTAAGAACCTGATGCATCGCAGCAAAATCATCACCTGGTGTGATCCCGTCTATATTAAAGCGTCTGTAGTTGGCACTATCAGGACCTTCACGATTAAAAGATACACAAGATGCTACAGTAAGCTCACCTTGTGTATGAGAGATATCATAGCACTCCATATGATTTACATTAGAGATATGTAATACCTGCTCTAAAGACTCTATTCTCTTTTTAGCTGTGGTCTTATCAGCTAATTTAGCCTGTAGTGATGCCTTAGCGTTCTCTTTAGCTAATTTTAAGTATTTTGCTCTCTCTGCTCTAACTGAGGTTAAAAAATGAATTTCTTTTGAGCAGTGTTGTTTTACAGCTTCTGTAATCACATCAGGATCTTCAATCTTATCATCTAAGATAATTTCCTTTGGATACATTGATGCTCTGCTCTCAGATAGGTAAAACTGTGTTACAAAAGCAGTCAGTGGATCATCACCTTCAATCTCTGACAATTTTGAAAAATATGAACGCGTACCGATGATCCTGCCTTTTCTGATAAAGAGCACATGAGAGCAGCAAAGCTCCTGAGCACATTCATGGGCAATTACATCCATATCAAACATTAAATCGCCTGATACTGACTGAGATTCCTGAACACGTCTTAGAGCTAGCAATTGATCTCTTAATTTAGCGGCCTCTTCAAATTCAAGTTTTTCTGAGTGCTCTTCCATTTTTTTAGTCAAATCATTTAGAACATCCTGATTTTGACCTTTTAGAAACATCCTGATGTAATTTACCTGCTCCATGTAGTTCTTATAGGCAATTTCACTCATGGGAACGCATGGTGCCAGACACTTACCAATTTGTGCCATAAGACAAGGTCTTGAGCGGTGTGCATAAACGGTGTCAGCACATTGCCTAATAGGAAAGAGCTTTTGTAAAAGCTTTAAGCTCTCTTTAGCAGCACTGACATCAGGATACGGACCAAAGTACTCACAATCAAGCTTTTTAGCTCCACGGTAATAAAAGAGTCTTGGATGCTTTGATTTTGAGAGTACTAGGTACGGGTAGGACTTATCATCACGTAAAAGGATGTTGTAGTGAGGTTGATACTTCTTAATTAGATTGTTCTCTAAGATTAGAGCTTCAGCCTCAGAGAAAGTAACTGTAAATTCAATATGATGGATATGATGAATTAGTGCATTTGTTTTAAAGTTAACTTCTTTTAGAAAGTACGATGACAAACGCTTTTTAAGATCTTTTGCTTTACCTACATAGATAACTGTTTCATCATCAGAATACATTCTGTAAGAGCCAGGACGATTAGGAACTGTCTTTAAAAAACTTTTATAATCAAATTTAATATCAGGCATGATTTGTATCAGAATCAACCAAACAGCATGAATTTAATTTTTTAAATTTAAGCCAAATTTAAAACAAAAACTCATATGGATAGGACATGATGGTAACCTGTACCATAACAAGTCGCCAACAACAAAGCTAAATCACTAATTGATATTGCGAAAAAGCTCTTACCTCAGGATCAGCATTAAACACAGCAGCAATTTTCAAAAGTTCATCCTTTCTAGGCACAATATTGCCATAGTCACGTGATTTTATCTGCTCGACGGCTTCTGTAAGTTTAGCTTTAGATTGAGTTTCGTTCTGAGCAAATTTAAATTCAAAAACAATTCTACGTTTATTTGTCTCTACTATTAAATCCACTCTACCCTTAGCTTGATGAACCTCAGAAAAAACTGACTGTTTTGCTCCTAGCAAGTACATTTTTACATAGTTTTGCACTGCAGCTTCTGAATTTATAGGATATTCATCGTAGGTTACAGTGTTTACAATGGTATTTAACAGACTAATAATGTCTTCTACAGAACCTACATCTAAGATATTTTCATTAGCTATGTTTGTAACGTCAATTTTTTCTTTAAAGAATTTTGCAGCTAAAAGCTTATTTAGAGCTTTATACACCTCCCCATTCGGAATACCTAAAGCAATGATATTAGAATCAGTTATTGATGAACGTAGAGTTAAATATCCAGTCTGACACATCAAAACACTTTGATTGATATCTGTTAGTGCAGTTGGATTTTCAAACTCATCATCAGTTACTTTTACAATAATGTCTTTATTTAAAAAATCAAAAATTTTAAGTTCATGAGATGTTAAGTAATTTGCCAGAATAGAGGGAACTCCTCCATTTGAATACCAGTATTCGCCGAACTGAATTTTTTTCTTTTTATATACATTTTGGAAAAAATTATTAACAGACCATGTAGAGAATACTTTTTTCTCATAGTCTTCATCAAAGCAGTAGCCATCATAATTCTGAGCTAATTTATCAAGCATAGATTCCAATTGGTCATCTGTTACATTATCTTCATTGATATTATATTCATAAGCTGTTGCAAGCTTGAGATAATCAAAGTAGAACTTTCTTATCTCATCTTTTGTAAAACCGATTAACTGAGAGTAAGTGCTATCATTTGTAATATCATTAATGTCAGAACCTACAGAGAAAATTGATACGTTTTTTAATCTGGTAACACCAGTGACGCCTAAAAATCTTATAGCAGCTTTTCCTTTGATTGCTCCATAAAACTCTCTTAAACAATCTTTAAAATCACCATATAAATCAGGATTATTGATGTTTGCTGTCATCTGACAGTCATATTCATCAATTAAAACCACTATTTTCCTTTTAGCATCATTTAAAGAATCTAAAAGATTTTTTATGGCAACATTAGGTTCACCACTTGCAACATACCCTTCAACATGATTCTTGTAGGCAAAAGCTGTAATGTAATCTGTTAACTGCAATTTAAACTTATTAAGATCTTTAAATGCATAATTAACCAAATTTATCCTCAATACAGGATATGTGGTGTCTTTCCACTTATCATAAATCCAAGTTCCTTTGAAGTAAGGCTCTATACCTGATTCAAATAAAGTTGCTATTGTATTTAGTGTTAGAGATTTTCCAAAACGACGAGGACGAGAAATAAAAATCCTGTTGGGGAGTTTTGCCAAATTGTAAATGTATTCAGTTTTATCAACATATATGCAGTCATACTGAATAAAATCAGTAAAATTCTCGGTAGAACAAATTGGTTTCATTTGAAATATCCTTTTACCACTATATATATTGATATTACATAAGATCTATTAAGGTTAATAGACAAGAAAAACAGAGCGATTATATTTCACTGCTCACTCTGAGAGTGAAGATCTTACAACAAAATTTACTAGCACCTAAGTAGTCTAAATACTCTTTACAGACCGTTAATGATTTGGACGACTTACTAGCATCATATGTAAACGAGTTAATTGTAAATTCTATATTCAAGTCAATTATACAGTAAACAGATCTAAATTACTCTTAGCTAAAGTTTATTCTCAATTCCCTCAAGATTCAGATTAAACCTGTCATAGTACTTAGGTAGTTTTGGCAAGGAAGCGTCGATCTTCATGATAATCTGAGGCATAAAAGCTCTAGCTCCTGTGGTAGGATTGTACATCTCTAAGATCTTGTAAAGCTCTGGATAAAGTAGAGGTTCGCCTAAAATGGTAATATCCTCGCTCTTATCAAAGGTCTCTACATAGTTAGCTCCTAAAGATTGTATAAATGATGAGTCAAATCTCTGTCTGTCATCTTTTTGAGACTTATAGTATGAAAGAGTGTTCTCATTTTTGGCTTCAAGATATTTAGTAGCCTCAGGAGCACCTTCATTGAAGGTAACTTCTCCTAAATAAATACCTCTACAGATCATTAAAGCCTGATTAAAAAGTTTTTTGGTATCAACATACTTTGTGTAGGTAAAGTAACGCAGGAGTGAGTTTACAGAGATTACTGAACGATTCTTTAAATCATAAAGAATAGAGAAAGCAGTAGTCACATCGGTTGCTACACCTTCACCATTCATCAACATCAGAGAATAAAGAATAGCTCCTGTAGAGTCACCACAGTCATAGGCCTGTTTAAAGATGTCAGCTACAGCTTTGATAATTTTTTGGTTATTTCTATCCTGAGATAAAGCGAGTACTCCTACAGCTGTAAGAGCTGGTCCATAATTCTTTTTAGCAGCATTCTTCATGTGCCTCAGACCTTCATCATACAGATTAGAACTGCGTCTAAAATCAATTAATCCTAATGAGTAGTTAGCAACAGGATCACCCTGTTTAGCAGCATCATTGTAAAGCTCAAGTCCCTTTTCATAATCTCTTTTAACACCGTAGCCATACCAGTAGAGACCTGCCAATCTGCTTTTAGCTGCAAGAATACCTAGATTTCTGGCCTTTCCCCAAGACTTAGCTGCACTTACAGGTGAGACATCATTTTCTTCACCTAAAAAGTCTATGTCACCTCTATATAAAAGAGCTTGTTTTGAACCATGATTTGAAGCCTCATTGACCATACGGATATAGTCTTGAGTATTCATACAAAGTTCAATGCCATACTCACACATCTTTAATAAAGGATCATGTGTCTTTAAGTAATCCTCTGAATAATCTTTTAAAGCCTCATTAAAATAGTAAATGGCTGAGCCTGCCCCCTGTGCATTACCATAACCTAATAAAGCCAAATATCCCATCAACTCGTACTCACCATGAGTATCATTAGACTTTTCACACTCACGGGCATAATCAAGTGCTTTTGAAAAGTTACCTGATTTAGCGCTGATCCAGGCTAAATATGGATAAGCCTCTGAGGCGCCATTTTGACCTGCCTGCAAAAAATAGGTTTGAGCTTTATGGAAGTTACCTTCCTGCATGGATTTTACGCCTGCGACTACATAAGACTCTTTATTGGCATTAGCGTACTGAATGTAACCTGAGATAATAAGATATAAGCCCAAAACGAACATCAGGACTAAAGCACTTACAATTAGAGGTGTTTTATGTTCTGATATATAAGTTTTGCCTCTTTTTACAAGGCTTATTTTTGGTCTTTTAGCTTTTTTCTTCATCTTATCTTAATCTTCAGTAACGTTGAAACCTTTTACTGTCCAAGAGTTAATATTCTACTTTTTTACTTTACCTAATTTAGGTTAATGTATTATTTTACCTTTACACTAAACTAAAACTAAATGTATAAAAGTGTAAAGTGTGCAGATAAACAAATTTAACTAATTTAATCTACTCTTCTAGTAGGCACCACTGTCAGCACCTACATCTGGTGCATCCACCTCAAGATCTTTGTTAATAAGAGCATTGTCTCTGTCTAAAGTAATTAAAGCGTTTCTTGAGGTGACAGATTCATCGGCTAATGGATTGTCATCCTTAGTATTTAAGGTTAAAGCATTAAAAGGGACAATAGTGATGTCATCTTCTTTAATTCCCGCATCAAGATAGGCCTTTTTAATAGCTTCACCTCTATCTTTTGCTAATGAAATGTTATCAGCATTCTTTTCCATATCGTAAGCATAAGCTCTTATGGTTACCTTATTGATTGATTTATCAAGTTTTATATACTCTAACTGCTCATTTAAAACCTGCTTTGATTTAGCGGTTAACTCATGAGATCTTACTTTAAAGACTAAAGGAGTCATCTTTACATCATTAAAGTTAACTCTGATTAGATTTTCCTGACAAGCTAAATACTTATGATAAGCAGATTTAAAACCTAAAGGGCTGATAGCAGGAATTATGTTCTGTCCTGCTGCTAACTTAGTATCTGTATATGGCATTAAGATCTGATTACCGTGAGACAGTTCAGACAGGATCTTCCAGGATAAAGTTGGACCTACATATGGGTTAAAACCAGGATAAATTTGAATTCTACCTAAACGTCTTTCAGAGCTTGCTGTATGCCATTCTGGCTTTGTAGCAATAAATCTCATAAAACTTGACTGACCGATGCCTAATCTTGGGTGAATGGTCATATTAGAACGCAAGGTACGACCTGAATAAGTCATAAAATTGGCAAAACCATATTCAGGTATGTCAAAGATAAGTGAACAGCTTAGTCTGTCACCATTATTTGACCACAATTTCTTAGATGACGGATCAATAGATGCCTGATATCTTATCTGAGCAGAAGCTGACATTGACACTATTACAACAGTCAATGCCATGATCATCTTAAATACTGTAAGTTTCTTCATATACATATCTCTAAATATCTTTTACATCTATTGAAATCTAAAATTCTGTAAAAAATGTGGTTCAGTACAGAAAATGTTAGACAAACTAAAAATCTCAAAACAACTGTAAAGCAAATTAGTTGCACATTACTGATTTGCAGTTCATTGTGTAAACAGTAGTGAACGTTTCATGAACGTTGCTCTAAGTGGTAAAATTTGCCTTTAAATCAAATTATTGCCAAAATTCTATAAATACAAAGCTTTAAATGTTTTATGCAATTATAATGCCTAATGTTTACCTATATTCATATAGTGAAATCATTTGACAACATTGTCAAAACAAAGGGTTCATTCTAGTTTTATTCAAGCAAATATCAAAAATCATGGCATAATGTAAATAAACATAATGTTGATTTATTACTTAATAAAGTAGGAAGTATTATCCTCTTTTATAAAGAGTAAAAAGATATTCTCAAAACAACTTAAACACATTTCTATCTATTTAATTGTAATATGAAAAGATTAGCTATATTCGCCTTTTACAATGGAAAAGGTCTTATAAATGATTATGTTGTGACATACCTAGAATATCTAAAAGAAGTAAGTGACAGCATAATCTTTGTAGCTGATAACGAACCTAATATTAAAGAGCTCAGCAAGATCTACCCTCTAGTTTCTCATATAGAATCATATCATCATGGAGAATATGACTTTGGTTCATATAAGATAGGATTTAATTATGCTAAAGAGCATTATCTATTAGATGATGTTGATGAAATTATCTTATGCAACGACAGTTGCTTCTGTGTAGATTCATTAAAACCTGCCTTCGATAAGATGGATACAAAATCACGTGACTTTTGGTCAATGACTGCAAGTAATGAGTATGAACTACATCTGCAGAGTTTCTTTTTAGTAGTTAAAAAGAATTTATTTAGTTCAGAATTATTTAGTAACTATTTAAATAACGTAAAACACTTAGATAACTTTTTGGAAATCGTTAAAACTTATGAAATTCCATTGAAAAAAACTTTTGAGCAGAAAGGTTACAAAGGAAATTCTTTTATAAAAGCCCCAGAAAAGTTTAATCCGACTTTTTTCCCTATTAAGTGCATGAAAGCTAAGATGCCTCTTGTTAAGAGAAAGATCTTTACTGAAAGCCATGCTTGCAAAGAATCATTACTAGAGGTCATCCTCTATCTAAAAATAAAACATAATGCTAAATACAAAAATATTTTGAATTATTTTAACGTAAATAGTCTTATACCTACATGGTTCAAGTTCTTCAAACCAAAATTCTTTGCTTTTCTATTTAGAATTGAAATAAGTTCCAAAGGTTTAGTAAAAATTAGAATTCTTAACATCCCTTTTATCATCTTTAAAAGAAAAAATAAGAATCAATAAATTGCATCACACAGAAACCATAACTCCAATTAAGGATGACAACATCTGATATCTATGCTCTATTATTAAGTTGCTTAAAGAATGGATAAGCAAATACAGGCATAAACACAGCAGTAATAACAGATGACTCAGAAATACCGTAGAGAATAACCACAAAAAAGATCAAGACAAACTTATATTCAAAATTTCTCACTGCTCTAGCGATTGTCATGAATAGCAGTCCCAAGAAAAATATTGAAGCTAAAATACCATTATAAAGTGGGAGATAGAAGTATGTGCAATCGACCCACAGCCTCCAATCAGCCTTATTAGGAAATTTAATAAAATCAGCATAGATCTCATTAAATTTACCAAATAGGCTTAACCCGTAAACATTAAATGCCTTATTTCCAAGCTCAAATCTAGCCAAAATTTCACCAGGAAAATTTTTCAATATATCTCTAAAAGAAAATGTAAATGCAACATAGTATATAAGGATGACAAATACAACGAACAATGACAACAAAAAAACTAATAGAACCTTGTTATATCTATTTGAAATTTTGAAATTTATTAAGTAATTGCCACATATACTGCAAAAAGCTAAAACTACAATTACAACCGTTGAAGTGATCGAATTAGGAACTTTATAACAAAAATAAGATAAGGCTAGAAAAACAAAGAGATAAATAAAATTTACTATATCTTTATACAAAGACAAATATATGGTAATAAGAAATGCACATAAACCTAGTCCATTAGGATGGCTAAATCCCAAAGTATATCTAATTTCTTTAGCTCGATAGAAAGTAATAGCACTTTTTAACAAACCAAATTCATAAGATAAAATAGTAATAATTACAAATATAAAAATTGCAAATAATACAGATTTATAAAAACAATTTTTATCTAAAAATCTACATAAGAATAAAGGTATAAAAAAAAGATCAAAAGCAAACGTCGTATTTGCATATTTTTTTAAACTAAAAGAAAAAATAATAAAGACAATGCAACTACAAAATAAAAAATAATCTCTAGACTTTTTATACCAGTTGAAAAAGAAAAAGCCTACAAATAATACAAACAAAAGATCTGAAAATTTCTTTTGAAATGAGAACAAGGTCTGATAGGTATATATGTAAGGTGTCAAGTCAAAAAATCTAAACAACATCCACAGACCAATCAGTACGTAAATTGAGCTCTGAATAATTCTTACAAAAAGATCTCTTTTTATGATTTGTAAACAGTTCATTTTGATGAAGTTATTACACTGTAGGCAATGTCAGCTATAAAAATAGCTGACTATATATTGAATTGAAGTTGACAATCAAATAATTAAGCTTTGTATTTATTCAAATACCACTCAACAGTCTTAATGATACCTGTATCAAAGGTTTCATCCGCTTTCCAACCTAACTCTGTTGTTAGCTTGGTTGCATCAATTGCATAACGCAAGTCGTGACCTGCTCTGTCCTGAACAAAGGTAATTAAGTCAGCATACTTGCCTCCATCTTTTCTAGGACATTCTTTATCTAAGATTGAACAGATGGTGTTAACAATAGTGATGTTATTTCGCTCGTTGTGACCACCAATGTTATAGGTCTCACCTGATACACCTTTGTGGAAGATTAAATCAACTGCTTTGCAGTGGTCTAATACGTATAACCAGTCACGAACATTTAAACCTTTACCATAGATTGGTAGTGGTTTTAATGCCAGAGCATTTTCAATGATATGAGGAATTAACTTCTCATGGTTCTGTTTAGGACCATAGTTGTTTGAACAGTTAGAAGTAGTTACATTCATACCATAGGTGTGGTGATATGCTCTTACGATTAAATCAGAACTTGCCTTTGATGATGAGTATGGGCTGTTAGGAGCATATGGTGTTGTTTCTGTAAAGTAACCAGTCTCACCTAAAGTACCATATACCTCATCAGTTGAGATATGGTGGAATCTAGCATCCTCGTAACCTGGCTTTACCTTAAATGGAGCATCCATCCAGTGACGTCTTGCAGTTTCAATTAAAGTAAAGGTACCCATGATGTTGGTTTCCATAAAGATTTTTGGACCTTTAATAGAATTATCAACATGGCTTTCTGCAGCAAAGTGAATTACACCACGGATATCATATTTGATGAATAAATCTTCGATTAACTTATCATCACAGATGTCACCTTTTATAAAAGTATAGTTAGAGTCGTTCTCACACTCTTTTACATTGTTTAAGTCACCTGCGTAAGTTAACTTATCTAAGTTAATAATGTGGTACTCAGGATATTTCTTACAGAAATATGGTACAAAGTTAGAACCAATAAAACCTGCACCACCGGTTACTAGAATTGATTTTGTCATGATATGTATATCCGATTAAACCTACTTTTTTAATTGAAACTTGTCTGTTGTTATTTTTGCATTATAAAGAAAAGTCAGGTACATCCTTTAGAGAATGTGTAATTCTGTCTTTTTCAGAGGTTAATACTTTGTCAGCAGGGATTTTCCAGTCAATGTTAAACTCTGGTGCATCATATCTCATTCCCCACTCAGACTCTTTGTTATAGAAGTTATCTACTTTATAAGCAAAGATAGCTGTTTCTGAAAGAACACTAAAGCCATGTAAGCAACCGTGTGGCATGAATAACTGTCTGTGATTCTCATCAGAGAGTTCTACTGCTACATGCTGACCGAAGGTAGGAGAATTCTTTCTGATATCTACGACTACATCCAGAACTTTACCAACTAAAGCACGTACTAGTTTTGCCTGACAGTACTCGCCTCTTTGGCAGTGTAAACCACGGATTACACCATAGCTTGATTTTGACTGGTTGTCCTGTACGAAGTCACAATCAATACCGTTTGCTTTAAACTCTTTTTCATTGTAGCTTTCAAAGAAATATCCACGAGGATCATTGAATACTCGTGGCTCTACAATAATGACACCTTCAATTGGAGTCTTAATAAAGTTCATGTTTTTCCTCTAAAACTTTAACTAAATAATCTCTATAGTTACCTTTCTTTAATTCATCAATTAAAGATTGCATCTGTGCATCGTTAATAAATCCCTGCTTATAGGCAATCTCTTCAATACATGCAATCTTTAACCCCTGTCTCTTCTCTACAATCTGTACAAAAGAGCCTGAATCCATGAGTGAATCTGGAGTACCAGCATCAAGCCAAGCGTTACCGCGGCTCATTGGTACTACTGATAATCTACCTTCTTTTAGGTAGATGTTATTAAGGTCTGTAATTTCATATTCACCACGAGCAGATGGTTTTAAGGTCTTAGCTTTCTCTATTACATCTGATGGATAGAAATATAAACCTACGGATGCGTAGTTCGATTTTGGATGAGCAGGTTTCTCTTCAATTGAGACTGCTTTTCTGTTCTCATCAAATTCAACTACACCAAATCTTTCAGGGTCGGTTACGTGGTAAGCAAAGATAGTAGCATTTGTACCACTGTTCTTCTTTACCTGGTCATTAAACTCACCGAACTGGCTTCCCATGTAGAAGATGTTATCACCTAAGATTAGACATACATCTTCTTTTGAATCTCCAATAAAGTCAGCTCCTAAGATAAAAGCTTGTGCAATACCATTAGGCTCTTCCTGTACTTTATACTGTAGATTTAAACCAAACTTAGAACCGTCACCAAATAACTTTTCAATATTTGGTAAGTCTCTTGGGGTTGAGATTACTAATATATCCTTGATACCAAACAGCATCAGTGTTGATAAAGGATAGTAAATCATAGGCTTATCATAAACAGGTAAAAGCTGTTTAGATGTTGTCTTGGTTAGTGGATATAGACGTGTGCCACTTCCACCTGCTAATAATATACCTTTCATATAAATCGCCCTTGTTTGTATTTGTCAATATTATATACGAACAATACATACTACTAAAATAAATCTTATTTGCATGTGAGGTAAGACTTTAATTTTTGAAGTCTTCGCCTTATTTTTTCTTATCCAAATTTTTAAGTTTCATTGCAAATACAGGAATTTTTAATACTTTAATAAGTAATTTATTTTTTTTAGTGATTCTGATTGTCAAAATTGATGACATTACAATTTTTCTTAAATTTAACAATAAATATATTAACTGAGAAACAAAAACGTTCGTCGTGCAATCGACAATTTTATACCCTTGACTTATAACTGCATACCCACAGAATCTTTCAAAAATGTGTGCCATCTGACAACCTTCATGTGTAATATCAGGGCTTTCAAAATCATCTTGTGTAAGTTTTAAACTTTTTACAAGTTCTAAAAGTTCAGCTCTGACCATAAACATGGTTCCTGCTACAAATTTATACTTCTTTAGAGGGAGATTATGAGCCTGAATAAACTTGTTTGTTTCTCTATAAGCATCATGATCATCACATCTATTATTAAAAGTAGAAATGTTTGGTCCGTGCATACCAATTGACTTATTTTCTTCAAGTCTACTCAGCACCTTATTAAAAGTTTCTTTGTCTTTAATGAACTTTAATAAAGCATCACGCCATCTAGGGCCAGCAAACCAAGCAAAAGATTCCCTTGTAGGAATATCTCTTTTAGTATGTAATTTGATTACATAGCTATAGTCACTTAAATTCACTTCATTTAGCACATGAACAAATGGACCTAAATCAAATCCAAGATTTTTGACAACTTCAATTTTTGAGTTAGGAAAAGATTTTTTTATATCCTCAATTAAATTTGAATTATTTTCGACAAGAGTAAAAAAGTAATCACAATCATAATCTGATAGATTTAAAAGGCATCTCTTTAACTCAGAATAAAGAAAATCATAATAAATGTGAGTATGTACTAAAAGACGTTTCACTGAATAACCTATTGAAATTAACAGAACCTGAACAGATAAGTTTAAAACAAAACTATTTTAACTTACTAGATATTAAGATAAAAGAAAAAGCTGTAAATATGAACTTTATACCACAAGATATAAGGAGCTCACTTTCATAACTAAATTCAAAATGACCAAAAGTTGCACAAAATTGACTTTCGATAATGATATAATCACCGCAAAATTTCACAAGGTCAATGAAACATGAATAAGCAAAGAGAACAACGTAAAGATATTGATGGATTAAAGGGTATTGCTATATTAGGTGTTATCTTTTATCACCTATTTGACCTTTTAAAATCATCTCACTTATCTCAATCTAATATTTTCAACGGTGGTTTTTTAGGAGTTGATGTTTTCTTCGTTGTATCAGGATTTTTAATTGCAAGTTCAATTTATGGCAAACTATCCCTTAATGAATTTTCATTATGGTCATTCTATAAAAGAAGATTTTTTAGAATTGTACCTCCATTGGTAATCATCTGCTTTTTCTCACTAATCCTCGGTTATTTTCTCTTGCTGTCTGATGTTTACCGCGAACTAAACATCGAAGTTGTAAATGCACTTTTAGGAATAGGCAACTTTAGATTTGCTAATGTTGGAGGATATTTCAGTCTAGATTCATCAGACAGACTCTTGCTGCACACATGGTATCTTTCAATTACTATTCAGTTCTACATTTTATTTCCTTTATGTTTGGTTCTCTTGAGTAAGACTGTTGGTACTAAGCGTATTCCATTAGCAACGTTGACTATGTCTGTAGCACTGTTAATTGTATCTTGCATAGTGTCTAAAAATGGTAAAGGATATCTTTTAACACAATGCAGAATCTTTGAACTGTTCTTAGGATCTGTTTTATTCTTCTACAAAGATCAAATATTTTCATTAGTCTTTACAAAATTCAAAGCCTTACCTGCTGTTGGTGAATTAGCTGGAACAATTCTTCTTATTACGTCAATCTTTACTGTTGAATTGTCTGATGGAATATGGACTCCAAAAACTTCAGCTTTAACAATTGTTGCTACTGCATTAGTAATTTTATCTCACAATAAACACTCTATAATTGGATTCAAACCGTTATCCACACTTGGTAAAGGTTCATATTCGCTATATCTATGGCACTGGCCTTTATTTATATTTGCCTTGCGTTGTGTTTATTTAAATTCTCCATTAAAACTTATTGTTATTTTCGCAATAATTGCTTTAGTTTCTGCGTTCTCATATAAATTTATTGAAAAGCATAACTTTAAGATCATAACAGTGCTCTTAATGTATGCAGTTTGCTTTGCAAGTTATGTTTATTTTCATTCAGACAGCAGACTAAACTACTTATCAAGTTTTACTGTTGAAGATCTTAAATTTACTCAAATTGCACCAGAATACACACCAAAAGCAATATTTGCTGAACACGACAAGGTTGTGTGGCATTATGGTCTACAAAAAGAAACTCCTCATATATTCTTTGTTGGCGACTCTAACGCAGGTCACTATCAATATTACTTAATGACGCAAAATAAAATACCTGTTTACTTCTTGTCTGTTCCAGCATCATTAGCTTATGGAAAAGAATTTGCTTCTATGCAAACAGAGTATTTTATTAAAGGACAAGATAGAGCTGACTTTTATGAACTTTACAAAAAGACGCTATCTATTCTAACCTCTGGCGATAAAATTATTCTATCAAACAGATGGGATATTATGTTTGACCTTTATGTTGCTGAAAAACAGATCAATAAGACAGATGCAAATTTTGAAAAGTATATTGATGACATTCTTCATGACTTGGATGAACAGATCACATCTCATCCACACCTTCAGTTCTACATTGTAGGACTAGCAATAGTAACAGATAAAGCACATTTAAACTTTTCAAAGCTTGACTTAACAGGTTCTTTCTTATCCAAGATAATCAATGTCAAAGAGTTCTATCAGAGTAAAGATTACGTTGAAAGAAATGAATTAGTTAACAATAGGCTTAAAGCTTATGCAAATTCTCATAGCAATGTAAAATTCATTAACAGAAATGTACCAATAAACCAAGGCAATGGAATTTACTCCATTTTTGAAAATGGTGGTCCTATTTTCTTAGATGCAACACATTACACTAATCGCGGTGGTTGTGTTATAGGAAAATACATCATGGATACAGTGGTAAATGGTAAATAAGTTAGACGTTTCACTGCTGGTACCAATTGAAACAATATAAATCAATATAATTGAATTCTAAAATGAAAAGAATAGCTGTTGTTTACTTTGCTTATATCAATAAAGATAAAAATTGGAAAAGAATAATTTCTGCACAGCTAGCTGATCTGAAAAGATCTGGTATTTTAAGTGAAGCCGATCTATTCATCGAAGTAAGTGATCCTAACAATTTAAATTCTGTTCACTGTTATTTTGATAATCTAAAACTAGATTGCAAAGTTGCGTACCACAGTAAAAATACTTTTGAATACTATGGACTTCACAAAGTTTGGGAACTATCAAAGTTAGATTCTAATTATGATTACGTGGCCTACTTTCACACAAAAGGCATGAGTTATAAAAAGAGATTTTCATTAGGTCTAACTTCTGGAAGAAATCCAAGAGAAATTGTACTAACATACCTAACCTTCAAAAACTATAAAAACACAATTAACGTATTTGATACTAATAAAGGTATAGTTAAAATTGGTGCTTTTCCCAAAAAAGATGATGACAGTTCTGATAAGAGTGGTTGCTTTATTTGGTTTAACTTTTTCTGGCTGCGTTGTGCTTACGCAAGAACTTTAGAAGAACCCATTATTACAGATAATAGGTTCTACTATGAAAACTGGAGTTCTAAAGATGTCGGAGAAAGAGGTGATGCTTACAAGAGACTTTCGTTTTCCTTATATTCAAAATCTAACAAAGGATACACTATTCACGAAGCATCAGATACATTGAAGCACCTAAATAAGTTATACAAATATTTATGGCCTCTTTCAGCATTGTATTTGAGAGCAACTTACAGATAACAGTAAGCAACAGCTCAGATAAACGAAATTTACCATTCAATCAGACTAATGCTTTTTGTGACACTTAAATTTCATCTTTAATCCTAATAAGCAGAGAACAAAGTGTTCATGATAATATGTTAAAGATAAAATTCTTTGCACAAAGGATAACTTTTGATGCTCAACTCCATCATACTTTATGCAATATTTTCTATCTGATTTAAATAGCTTTTTAATAAACTTTGAGCTATGAGAAGTCAGTGATTCAAGGTGCTTTACTGATATATTTGTTATTTTGTAATTTACTCTACCAGCTTGCTGATTTCTTCTAAAAAGGTAATGATCTCCATAGAATACTTTAATTTCTTCAGGTATTACGAAATAATTCCTTTTTAATCCAAAATAAGCAGATCCCCAAAATCCTGTCATTTTATCCATTATTTCGAAATTTACTTCACTATCTTTAGGATATTCATCGAAATCTGACTTTGGAGTGTTTGTTGCACAGTCAATTCCAGCCAAACCTACATTTTTATCAGACTTAGAAAAGAAGTCATCCACAGCCTTAAATAAATTTTTTGGAAGAATTAGATCATCATTTAAAATTCCAAAAATTTTGTATTCTGGATTTGAGAGTTTAATTCCAAGATTCCATGCAGGATTTACAAAGAGATTTTGCTTTTGAGTAAAAACTCTTACCTTGCTAAAATTTGAGTTGAAGCCTTTACAGGAATTATCAATAACAACAACTTCGCCAACAACATCAGCCCCTTCGAGTTCACACAGAAGTTTATTCAATACGTCCAAATCTTTTTGCATTGTAGGAATAATAATTGATAGCATTTCACCCTCTTCATAACTTCTGTATATATATATTTTGACTTACAAAAATCAAAAAAAACTAAATACTCAATTTTCTTTTGAACGTTAATCTTTTACAGATCTTTCAACGTTTATGAATAGAACAAGATCTGGATTTTCCTCTTTTAGAACATTCAAAATTTCATCAGGTGCTGATGTTTGCCTGTGCATATGGACAACAGTTCTAAAATACTCAATTGCATATGGTGTAAAGTATATGCCATAAGAATCTGTGATCAGCATGATTTTTCTTTGATCTTGAGCTGAAATGTTTACATATTTTGATCCGAACTCTTCAATTGAATTTGGGTCATACTTTAATGAATACTCTCGTTTAGATTTTAAGTTCTGGACTTTAATCTCTGGCTCATTAGCATTTATGATCAGTGCTTCATCCATGATATTCTTTTGAGGGTTGCTTATATTTCTGATCAAATCCCCATTTTCATGTTTAGAAAATGAAAAGTTATATTGTGTCTTTTGATAATCTTCCAGTACTATTTTCATTACATTATCAAAAGCGATATTTGCACCATATCGATTCCAATGGGTATCGTCGGTATAGTAAAGTGATATATTAGCTTTTGGATCTTTATTAGCACGAAGAACATCATAATTATCAATCACATTAATACCTTGAGATTCAAGATATGGTTTAATTTTATCGAATAATCTATACTTACCTGGTTCTCTAATGTATGGATTCATGTACTCAGGATAAATTCCATGCTTATCTGGGCCAATCACCAAATAAACAGGTGCTGAAGTTGATGATTTGATGGCATTTAGCAGAGCTAATTTCTTACTTACCATGTAAGGAGAAAAACTCATATCTTCACAATGCTGAGAGTATACAGAATCTGCTGAATTTCCAACAAACAACCAGCCTTTAATGCCGTGAACTGTAAATTGAGAATTTGTGAAATTAAAATCAGTAAACACTGACTGCATTGGCTTGTATAAATTCTCAGTCACAGGTAACTTGAACAATAGTCTATCATTATAAAAATTTACTAAGTTCTGAAAGTAAGCCTTATCACCAATTGTTGGAAAATGGTTAATAACTCTGTTTTCACTTTTAACCACATAATCATTTGGAGTGATTATAAAGCCTGCTATTGGGACAATAAACATTGAAGCAATAAGAACCTTTAGTAACATCTTAATCATCGTTTTTGCCTCAACTAGAAATTAAAGTAAATGAATGGATTTTGAGCGCCAAAGAAAAGGACAATTACAGACAAAATCATCAGAAATGAATTAACAGCAAAAGCAACATTGTGAGTTACAGCTTCTTTTGCATTTGAAGAGTCAAAACTCTTTAATCTAAAGAAAACTAAAAGACATCCTATGATAAGAGCTATGTAATTAAGAATTTCTCCATTACATACGCTTTGATTGTCTGTATTAGATAAAAAGAACATGACAGATAAATAATCAAATGCCTGAGAAATGTTGTCGGCTCTGAAAAGCACCCAACCAATTAGAACGACTAAAAGCGCATATGCATGGGTTAAAAACTTAGGAATTTTGTTTAAAAGATCACCTAAGAAGATTCTTTCTAAAATTAGAAATAAACCATTATATAAGCCCCACAGCACGAAGGTCATATTTGCTCCATGCCATAAACCACACAAGAAAAATACCACGATTAAATTTAAGTAAATTCTGTGAGTAGGAACTCTAGAACCGCCTAATGGGATGTATACATAATCTCTTAACCATGATGATAGAGATATATGCCAACGTCTCCAAAATTCTTTGATTGAACAACTGCTGTATGGAGTCATAAAGTTCTCAGAGAACTTAAAACCAGCCATTGCTGCTAATCCAATAGCCATATCAGAATAAGCAGAGAAATCAAAATAAATTTGAATCATATACGCAATAGCACCAATCCAAGCATCCATAGTTGAAAGACTATGAACGTTATAAATAAACGCCATATTAGCTAATGGAGCAACTGAATTAGCAATTAAGATCTTTTTATTTACACCTAAAATAAAACGGTATAAACCATAGGTAAATAAATTTGAATCTAATCTTCTAGAACAGAGATCGTCTTTTACCTGCTTATATCTAACAATAGGGCCTGCAATCAAATGAGGAAACATAAAGAAGTATGTTAAAAAGTTAATTACATTACTTCTTCCATTAAGTTCCCCTCTGCTAATATCAATCAGGTAGCTCACAGCATGGAAAGTAAAGAAACTGATTCCTAGAGGTAATACTTGTTGCTTAGCATGCAGATTTTCTGCAATTCCCCCATCATGAAGCAAAGATACTAACCAGAAAGAATACTTATAAAATACTAAAGCTAATATATTGATAGTGACGAAGAACACTAATGCAATAACTTTTAGAGTGTCATTTTTTCTTTTAGCTGCTTCTAAAGCATATCCAAAAAAGAAATTTAAAAATCCATATGCTAGTAGGACTTTTAAAGAATGAGTACCACCATCAAAAATATAGAAAAATAAACTAATTAAAATTAATGTTAAATTTCTAATCACGTTCCATTTCTTAGACAAAAAATCTAAGACAAGGAATAATGGTAAAATAAAAAATATAAAAGGAAGACTTGCAAATACCATATTTTATCTTTAATTAATCAATATTAGTCTTAGTACAGTACGAATGGCGTATTCTACAACAAAACTAAAAAATCACAACTTATCAAAACTTCTAAAAAAGCAATTGCCTTACAAATTTATCAGCAACGAAAGTTAATATACACAACCACAGGATAAAACTAGCTGAAAATATGACTATCGATATGGTTAAAAGTAATCATAATCATCTGATAACATACTCTTTTCATTCTCTAATATCTCTTTTTGCAGGCGAGAAATATCTCTGCTTAATTTGCTTTTAATTTTTTCTTTATTCTTAGATCTCGTTCTCGAACAAGATGATAAAAACTCAGATCGTTTTTTACTAAAACTGTCAATTGAAACAGTTGCAGGATCTATTTGATATTCTTGGTTATCATCTAATGACATATCAAATGAAGTAATAAGATCAATATCAATATTATCAACTACTGACTGATCTTGTTGGATTAGATTTTTAACCTCTTTATCATCATATTCATTCATGATTTTAAAGACTGAATCGTCATGCTCTAAATAATCTAGACAGATTATAAAACCGTAAACAAATCTAATTGAGCCTCTATTATAAAGAGATCGCCAAATACAAGATCTTTTATATGCTCCTTGAACAATAAAATTAGAATCAGAGAGCTCTACAAAAAATGACATTCTAGGATAATTTAAATTTATCTCAAAAGATTGTCCGTATGATAAGGAATCATTATAAAGAACTGACTCTTTGCATGATCTATACAATTTTTCAAAAGATGAATGTGTTAGGTCTGAGAAAGTATTACATTCATCAAGAATTGCAAAGTAGTAGTCAAAGGCTTTTAAAATTGATTGATATGCTTGCGAGCCCTGTTCAACTACATAGCCTCCGTTAATTTTATAAAAGCCCAGTTCAGATGTATCCAAAAGACCAGATCTAAAAAGAAGTGTTAAATAGCATCCTATCTCATACATTGGAGAAAACTTATTTATTGATGTTTTGCATGCATAGATATCAGCAACTTTAATCAATTTATATATATCATCTTCATTATCGGACTTAACTATTGAGCTAATTGCTTTTTTACAAGATTTTTGAATTAAAAAACGACCAATTTCACTTTGTTTATATAGTAAGAAGGGAAGAGCTTTTACAATAATATTTTCATGATTTTTGCTTCTACTCTTATCGAAATAGATCTTCACAGGTAAATTTGAGTTGCCTGAAAGATAATCATCTAAAGTATTTTCTAAGTCACTTTCATCATAATTAAAATCACTTACACCATTTGATAAAGTAATATCAGAAAACAACTTGCCAACATCGTGAAGAAGAGCTAAAAAGATTATCAATATATGAAGTTCTTCTACATTTAAATCTTCATATTTAAAATTTGTGTACTTTGATACTTCAATCGCTTTTAGAGCAACTAATAAGCTGTGTCTTAAAAGTCCCCCACAATCACAGTCATGAAGACACTTTGATGCGGGAGCTATAGAAACAACTTTCGCAAATCTGTAAATAAGAGGATCAATAAGATTAATTCTACTATCTGCTGATATAGATGATGTAGTATTTATAAGTTGCAAAATAACTTTGTTTTCAGACAAAAGCTCACTAACAGTTCTATAAGAAATCACTCTAGAACCATCTTTTCCATGAACTAAGAAGTTATTCAGAAAATTCACTATATAGATATTGCTCTATCTTATAAAATATTGAAGTGTTTTCTTAAAACAAAACAATTCAGTGGGCAAAGACATTTAAACTCAAAACAAAGAATCATAAAATTTAATCTTATGAAAAAATCAATGTTCCTATTAAGCATATTGCCAGAAAAACAATAGCAATTGACTCTAAAATACATATCATCTTATACTTTTTGATTTTCTTATCTTTTTTATAAAAATTTGCCTTATAGTCAGGATCAAATATTCTTGAAATGCACTCTCTACTATCAGCATACAGTTTTGTATGATGTAACAAATATTCACGTCTAGCAAAATATGGATCTTTTGTTGTTAATTGCGTTCTAGATCCATTTTCAAATTCTCTATGGTTATAAAGAACTTCATCAATTCTATAAGGAAGTAACCCAGCCTCTACAAAAGACATCCACAGATCATAATCCTCGGTCCAACTGTACATGTAAGACTTGTATTTACCAAGTTTGATAAAGTCTGATTTCCTATATAAAGAGCTATTTACAATACAATTACCAAAAATGAAACTCTCTTTATTAAATTTTGGAAGATTCCAATCCTCATTTACGGCACCAAACTTTTTAGCCTTACAGTAAACAAAGCCGACATCAGGATTTTCATCAAATACTTTAACTGCTTTCTCAATATATGTTGGTTCAATTGTATCATCACCATCTAAAGGCAGAATATAGAAACCTTTAGCTACGTCAATAGCTTTATTTCTAGAATCTATTACACCAAGATTAGTCTCATTTTTTAAAACAACAATATTGGTATACTTTTTCTTTAATTCGTTCGCAACTTCAAGGGAACCATCTGTTGAGCAATCATCTATAAAAACAATTTCGATATCTTTATAGGTCTGATTTTCAGCTGACATAATTGCATCAGTGATGTATTTTTCTTGATTGAAACAAGGGATAATAATTGAAACTAATTTTGACATATTTCAATAAGTTACATATTAAAAGTTAATCTGCTAGCAGATCTTATTAACTTGATATTACTTTAAGAATTAACAAAAAATGACTTAAAGCCATTGCTTCCTATCTTATAATTATATAAGTTTTTCGAAACGAGAGAAAACAGTTACGATGTTTAGATAACAAAACAGTAAATTTTATACATCATACATACAAAAAACAAAACATAACCTATTTTTTTTACCAACGAATATTGTCTATCCTCATCACTTACTTTGTAAGAAATAATACCTTTATATTCATAAGTTGAACTGTAACATATAAAGTGAAAAAATTTGTATGAAGCAACACCAACAGAAAATGCAACTAAACAAAAATCAATTGCTGAGGTTGCTTGATAGCAAATAAAAAACTCATTTATATCATTTCTCAGTTTATATATATTATATAATATTTCTAACATTTAAACTCCTTAAATAGAATAAAATACGTCAACACGCACAGTTCGTGTTCACAAAGATGTTGTAGCCTGTTTTAACCAGATTTATCTGCCTTGTGTTGAGGCTTATTTTATTAAGCCACGACCAAAAGCCTCAGTTGTTACCAACAAAGACGTTCTTTAACAATGTGATTCAGAAATCAAACTCTAACGGAGTTTTTCTTTTGCTTTTAATCTTGCTACTTCATATTGTCTATCTAGTTCTATATTGTCCATTTTGCCACCTCAAACATATTGAGTATTATTTGCATTAATTATCCATTTGTAATCATCAAATTAAAGCTTTCTTAAAAAACTTTATGTCAAAACTTTATCTAAACAAACATTTCAACAACTCTAGTCATATTTATTGAAAGAAAAGAACTTTTACAATCAAATATCCTAGTAAGCTTAATTAATGAGATTATTTATTTTTGACAGAATTATGTAACATTCTGGAACCTCGAATAAAAAAACTAAAATAACTAATTAAAAATCACATATTGTCAGATTTTTATTAATTATTTGGTTTAGTAAGCAATAATCGCGATCTATTTCTTTCCTTTTTAAATTTGAAATAACTTTTCTCTGAGTTTGATTTGACCAGTAGATTTTTAGTTTTTTCTTCGCTCTCGTGATTGCGGTATAAAAAATATTGAAATCAATCTTATCTTCAACATCTGAAGTAATGATTACCTTTACAGAATCATACTCCAAACCTTGACATTTATGAATTGACATAGCATATGACACGTGAAACGGGATAACATACTTAGGATCATCATCGTTATCAGAATTATCACTTTTGATAACTGTTATTTGAACGATAAAATGCTTTCCAGACTTTCTTAGAATCGAATAATTGTCAGGTTTATATTCTTTTGAGATTTCGCCTTCTACTGAAACATCAAAAGATATATAGTCTTTATTTTGTATAATTTTTTCAATTCTTCCCTTTGTATTATTTTTTATAAAGTTAAAAGCATCATCGAATAATATAGGATCATTTACTTTATACGTATATATTCCAAAATGAACAGGAACATTAGGGTTATTGCTCTGAAGAATATCATTAATACTATTAATTCCAAATAATCCATTGTAATTTAGGGCTAATACAATTTCAGATTCAGATGTATTTCTATTAAAAATAGTTGAATTTATGTCAGAACAAAAATCCCCCCTTGCTAGATGATCAGGTATAGAACTAATCTTACAATTTCGCACACTTTTCCAAAGATTATCTAAATCTTTATTACCTGTTCTATAGTTAGTAGATAATGAATACAAACCAGTGTCTTTAAATTTGTTGTTACAAATTTTATGACATAGATAAAACCAGTTTCCAAATTGGATCGATTCAATTTGACATATATCTCCAACCAGAAGAATTGCATCATAATTATTCTTATCAAGAACATTCTTCATGTCCTCATTAGAAATAACACTGCATTCATCTATAACAAGTAAAGAGTAATGCTCTGTGTAGCTTGACAGATATTTATTGACTGTAAGAACATTTTCATTTTTTAAATGAAATTTTAAATTTTGAACGGCGGAATTAGTATAGGCTAAAAAACATTTAGATTTATCTTTGAAGATCTCAGACACAATCCCTATCAGAGTAGTTTTACCGGTTCCCGCAGCACCAAAAACAAAAGCGACTTTAGAATTTTTGAATAAATTTGACAGTAATTTTTCCTTTTCTTTGTCAATATTATAGTTATTAGATTTTTTCCATGATTGCCAAAGTGATTCATAACCTTCTAAAGGTTGATTTAGTAAATTATCAATTGTAGTGTGAATAGAGGAACAATCTTTTACTTGCTGATTATAAAAAATTTCTTTTACTATTATCTGATTAGTTTTCTGATCCTTTTTAGTAATCCAACATAATTTTCTTATTTCCTTATGTGACGGATAAATCTCCTTATTATACTTTTTTGCATACTCAATAAGTTGTTCACTGCTAATATTTTTTATGTCATTCAAAGAAGAGAACAATTGATTATTACCGACAGTGTTATTGTGAATCTTTCTAGCTATAAGTTCATGTTCTCTATTTTTTGAAGAAATGCATGAAAACAAGACATACAACTTTGGATTGTGTTTTATAAGGGAACTACAAAAAGGCATTTCTTCAAAAGGAATACAGCCATTTTTTAAATATAGGTTGCTTAATTTCTTATTTGGAGTATTGGAGCTCTGTTCTTTGATAACGGTATTTCTAACATTTTGCAATAAATATCGAAGAATGACAGCACCAGGAAGATTTTTGCTAATAATTTTTCTAAAAATATCTAATTCTTTAAATAAATCAATGTATTTATTATTATCAGTACACCGATTCTTAATTTTGAAATACTGATTTTCATCCATGCACATTAAATCTAGCAAACTGATACTCAGATAAGTCAAAACTTGCATCAAGTGTTTATACACGTGGCCATAATTCAATTTGTTAGAGTTAGTGTCTACAAGCCTATTTAAGTTTTTAAACTCTACTAATCTTATAGATGCTTCCCATTTATCCGCGATCAAGATTGAAACACTAATTCCCTGTATTTTTACAAATTCTTGCCTAAGTGCTAGCATTACTGAATAGTAACAAGGAATTTTGAATCTTGAATAAACAATTTTTCTACTGAATTTGTGTTCTTTATTGAAGGCTAATTCTATAGTAGATTCATAAAACAACTCGCCATTTGCACGAAATGTCTTGGATTTAATGACATAGTACTTTTGATTGTCTAATGAACTATTATAAGGTTGACGTGTTGTTTTGATAATATTAGCTATCTCTGAGTAGTAATTTTGTTCTTCATCTGATAGAAAAGAGAATTTGTTAAGATTATTTAAAACTGCAATATTACATTCATCATAAAGGTATTTCTTTATTTTATAAAGATATTCTAAGAAATCATTAAGGATTCTTATTGCACTTTCATCTTCGATTGAAACGTGAGAATTAACGTTGTTTAATCTTTTCCAAAATGTGCTAAGAAAAGAAAACTCCCTTCTATGTTCAACAAGCTCTATTGCCTTATGATGGGAGTAATAACTGTTAAAGTCATAAGGAAGAATTGCTTCTTTTGAAATACATACTTTAACAGCTACATATTCAACTAAAGGTCTAAGTTTATCCAAAACATTTTGACATACTAAGCCTAAATCTTGATCAGGATATAAAGCGATATTTTGATCAATTTGAGAACAGCTATTAACAATATGACTGTCAATATCATTATTATTGTACATAATGCAACTATTCTATCCAATTAAACGATTATAAAAAAATACTCTCTAGTACTCAATATAGTTTAGATCTATTGTTTTATCAATAAAAAAAATCAAATTTTTTCTTTGTTTTTTAAATAAGAAACAAAAATATTACATAATGTGCAATAATTTAATACAGTAAGCGTTAATAAATATTCCACCTGAGGTTTGTCTTATGTCAGATAACAAAGATTTCTGTCTATTCCTAAAAGAAGAACTAACTAAAAAATCAAATCTAAACGTAAGTCAGGTAGCCTCAATCTTAAAATGCTCAAGAAGCACATTAAATGATCTTTTCAACGGTAAAAGACTACTTTCAAAAGCATTTGCCAAAAGAATAGAAGAAGCCTTTTCATCAAATTCTCTTTCATCTTCTTACAGTATAAAAGCAGATTCTCTTCTAAAAAAGCAAGCAGCTCTCATTTATGGTATCTCTGAAGATCATTCAAACCTAAAAGATGATACAAATACAATATCTAGTCTGGACATAAACAATAGTGAAAGGTCAAGAGTCCCTTCAGAAGAGAAAAACACTTTTACAAACAACACATCATCTATTCTGGATCAAGGTATTCCTTTCTTTGCAAAAATCACAAAACAAAAGATAGAAAGCTATGTTGATAACAATCACCAAGAATGTAGTGGTCTTATTCCAGAATTTGTTTATACCCTTATAGCAACAACAGCAAGTAAAGACTATTTAGAAAAGTTCTATCTTCCATTTGGCGATGATGTAAGTTTAAAAGGCTTTGATGGAATTGTAAGTTACAGTCAAAATCATCCTTACATACCAAAAGGTCTATCTGTATGGGAGATTGGTACCAACAAAGATCCTAAAAGAAAATTTGATGAGGACTTTTCTAAAGCAAAAGAAAAGCTATCAAAGTTATCTCAAGATGTTGATATTCATGATGTAACCTATGTAGCGGTCTTTCCTAGAACTATAAGTTATCAGAATAAGGAAAATTGGATACGTCAAAAGAAAAAAGAAGGATCTGAATTTAAAGATATTAGAATTATTGATGCTTTTCTTTTAGCTCAATGGGCAAATCAATCTGTATCTGCACAACTTCATTTCTCAAAGCAATTTTCAAATTTTGAAGAAGATGATCTCTTAACTAACATAGAAACTTCACAGTTCATGTATAAAGAGATGAGCTTTGACAGAATCGAGCATGGTGATGAACTGTTAGATGATTTATTTAGCTTATACCAAAATGATTATTATGAATTATTTAAAAGCTTTATAAGAACTGGTCTTGACGGCAACATCTTAAAAGCAGCATCCGAAAGTAAGCTTTTGACCAAAGCCTTTATCTGTTATCTTGCTAAGATATTTGACTCTGAAGATAAAAACATAAAATCAGACAATACAGTCAATGCTATTGAGTATCAAGTAAATGCAGCACTTCAATATTCTGAAGATAAGAAACAAGCTAAAGACACTGAGTTTTACGGATACGAAAAATCAAAATACACCAATCTCTTTTTAAATACCTACTATATAAAAGACTATGTCTTACTTGCAAATCTAATTTCACCTTTAAAAGTAAAGTCAATCCTAATTGTTGATGAAGAGATTATTGACTTTAAAATAAGAGAACTCTGCAGAGAAAACAAGAACATCAGAATTGTAGCTATTAGAAATTCCTACCCTTTTGATATCATGGATTCAAAAGATAAAGCTCCATCTTTGGTTGATGAATTGGGTTTTGAAGATTTCTTTGCCAACAGCAAAAAGCCTCTTGAAGAAATTGAGTTAAATCCTCTTCCTCACTATGAAATTGAAAATACTCTTACCAACTTCATTTCAAGAGAATTAAAAAGCAAGAAAAATAATGAAGGCTCAATTAGTAATAATTCTCAAGCAGATTATCTAGACATAAATAAGTTTAGTCATGACAAAATAAGAACATTATCTTATTTATCTGATGGTTCTCTTTTGAACATAAAAGAGATCTTGTCAAAGAAAGGTGAAGCCGGATCTTCAAGGCTATTTATTCAACAATTAAAAGTGCAGGACATTAACCTTAATTTCCTATTCTGTTTTTGTTTAATGGGAAAGGCAAATCTTGATGGTGAAACTAAGTTTGATGTATCTGTTTTTAAAGAACTCTTAAAAGATGTTGTATCTCCAGATACTGATATAGAGACTGAACTTAATAAGATTGTTAATCTTAAATTCCACAAAGGAATAGCCCGTTTTCACAACAGATGCTTCTTTACAACAGCTCGTTATGTAACTTTAAATAAGCTCTATCAGAACACACCTATAAATAAAAAGACCATTATCCAAAATCTTTATGCAGTTGTAATTTCTCTTTTAAAGATCAAATCAAGAAATGGCTTTGTAACGTCAATGTTTCTTGACAGAAATGAATTTGATGAGACTGTATACAAGTCGATCTCATCTTCTGTAAATGGAAATATCAATCTTAAAAGTTGCAATGATGTTAATGATGACTGTAATAGAGATTTTTCTGTAAAATTTGATAATAGAAAAAAAGCTTCAGTTTTTGGCTTCGGTGATATTAGTTTAGATAGAGAAGAGCTAAGTCTTCGAGAGAACATTAAAAAGACTTATAAAAATCTTGTTAATAACATTTTAGAGAATTTTAATCTTCACAATTACAACTTACCTTTAACAGCTCAAAATCTTTCATATGATCTTAGAGTTACTGATGGTTGCACACTTCTTTTAAAAAATCTGTTAGATGCCATCTGCTTTTTTACAAAAGCAAATGATATGAACGTAGAACTGCAAATTTACAAATACAATTCTTATCTATTCATGGAGTTAAAGTTAGATTTATCAAACTGTAAAGAATCAAAACAAGCTGGTTCTTATGGGAATGAAAATCTTAAATTCAATGTAGATGCTACAAGATTTAATACAAACTATACAATCTGCACTGACTCAAAGAAAACAACAAAAAGAGAGAATAAACTTCAAGTTAATGAAGCTTCAGACAATAACAGCTTTAATAAGAATGATGACATTGATAAAAAAGTCTTTGTAAAAGATGAAACTTCTGTACAAGAGAAAAGCTATTTAGACGATGAGTTTTTCAAACAATTTGAGCAGCTAATTGGTATAGCTCAATGTTCAGAGCATTTAACTATTATAGATAGGGAAAGTTACTTTAACTTTATTCAAAATGAAATACCTTTTTTTATTGAAAAAGCCAAAAGTAACGATAGATACAACTGCTATGTTGAAGATCACCCTATTTACAGCAGTAACGTTCTGTATTCAATTCTTTACATTGCACAAATAAGTTTGAATAGTGATTTTAATAAGAAAGATTTTAAACTCTCGTTAGAGCTACTTTTAAAGTTAAAAGATAGTGAAAAGGACTTTTGTCATCACAACGTAAGAACATGGATAGATAGCATATTTTATGAGATTTTCAATATAAGAACATTTAAAAATAAACAAGGTGTTGATTTACGTTGCAAGGTACTAAAAGATAACATAAAGATCTATCCTGATACTTGTAAAGTAATCTTACAAAAAGGAATCTATAATTGCATTCAAGGTACAGGTAGTTACGCGAGACCATACTGTGTATGGTTTAGTTTTGGTAAAAGATATTCAGTATCAAAGGAACTATATGAGTATGCTGTGAATAGTCTTCTGTCAGTATATTTAGAACTTGTAAAAAAGTCTCTAAATACTGTTATAGAAAAATTTAAGATTCAAGGGACTTTAGGACAAGAAGTACTCCAAGAGAATGAAAATTTAACAGTTCTGAATTTGCAAACATCTTTAAGAAGAAATTTCGCATTAGTACCTAATGATATTACAGCAAATGATGAGGTATTCTTTTCAAATACAGAGATCAATATTGATAGATACCTTGATAAAACGGTAAATAGAGATGACTTTAGAACCATTATCTGCTGTATTCCATATCTAACAAAAGATTCACAAGATGCTGTTTTAGATCTAGTAAAAGATATCGCGAAAAATTCTTCTGAAGATTATAAATTAGAGATCTTAAACCAATTTGAAAAAGAAGAATCTTACGAACAAGAGAAAATTAAAAAATCAAATAATGATGATGTAAATAAGGAACAATCAAACATACAAGGAAGCCTAAGTTCTTTATCGACTTTCTATAACTCTGTACGCGGAATTTTAGAAATTAAATCAGAATACTTGAAAAATAAGTGGTTGATAGAAAGTTGTAACAGTCGTGGCTTATCTTTCGAAGATAAAGTTCCTTTAAAATTAAAACAAAAATATCAAGACAGAGATTCACTTTACAAATACCTTAGAAAGGCTAAAAGTAACTATATAAATAAAATATTAAAAAAAGATGGTCCTAGAGCAATAGATTGGATCATAAAGAACTGCTGGTTTGTCTTGGAATATGGAGAAAACTTAATTTCAGATCTTAATTTGTCTGTTGAAGGAAGAGAACAGCTAGTGCGTTTCTTTGTTGAAGAAATTCTAATTAACAACGAAGAGCTGTCATTTAAACAAAAACTTCTAAGTAGACTTTTAGCACAAAACAAATTAGAAAACTCTTCCCAAATCATTGCAGAGGATCATAACGACTGTAATAAAAAGGATGGTAAAGAATCTTATAGTAGAAGTAGCAGTAATAATGATCATCTACAAACAATATCATCAGGTATCTTTGAAATAGCAGAAAATACACAAAATGAAATAAATGCAATTCAAAAGTATCTTGATAACTGCAAATATTTACTTTCATATTTATCTTCAATTGATGACGGTTTTATGCTCGACAGAGCTTACGATGATCTTTTAAGAAAAAGAAAACTCACAGAAAAACAAAGAATATCTGTGCTTCTAAATTTACCTTTTATTGAAACTGTATTTAATCTTGTTGATAAAGATCAAGCGATTGCTGATGAGTACTGGAGCAAAATAAAAATTGCCACACCATCACAGTTTTTTCAAAACAAGGGGTTAATGAGTAGATTGAAATCGTCTTTTACTAAAGTAGATCGCCTGATCGACTTTACTTATTCATGCTATTTAGATCTAAGAGAACATCCAACGGATATTTCTGTTATGAAATTAGCTTGTGATTGTACAAAAGCAATTATAAAAAAATTAGATAATGTTTATACAGAAGAGTTCTTTAAAACAGATATAAATCAATTTTATTTGATTGTGGGTAATGCACAAGAAAAAAATGAACTTTTTAAGGAAGGAGCTTACATCACTAATCAATACACCTCTGTATACAGAGGTGTATTAGAAGAGTTCATTGCGCACCGAAAATATTCAATTTCTTCATATGAAAGAAAAAATCTTTTCTTTATGAAAAGAGGTATCTTTGAGTATTTAAATAGTAATCTCACTATGTTTACTGAAGATTTATTGTTTATCGCCATTAACAGTAATACGTTATCTTATGAAGAAAAAGTAATTATAGAACTTTATTTATTACCTTACATCTGCAATAACAATGATAGAAATAACAGACTTGCAGTACTTACAAAAGAAATTAACTACTTTTTTTCAGTAAATCCTAAAGAGTTTTTCAACTTCTTCTGTATTGATTTTGGGCAGAATTATTACGATAAGTTTACTGGATACTATTTTAAAAGTGCTGACTTTAAAGGCAATGAGAAAGATTCTAAGGAAAATAACAATCTAGAGAACGTTAATAATAATTTATTAAAACTAAATTGCATTTATTTCACAGACAAAATCTTTGAACTAATTTACCCTATTCCTGGTTTTTGCATAGGACAAAAGCCTAACTATAAAGATATAAAAATATGGATAGAGGATATTATTCAAACAGCAAAGTCAACTCATAACAATGAAGTCTTAATCTCAACAGAGTACAAACTTGCTGAAACTCTAACAAAACAAAATAGAGGATCAAATAACATCATTCCTCATATTGAAATATGTAAAGCGATTGAAAAAATCGAAGACGTGGGATTTGTTAAAATTTTTAAAGTTGAGTGCTTTAATTCATATTCTTTAAATCACATAACTGGTTACGATGGTGGTAAAACAAATAAAAAAAATGCAAACAAATTTAATGATCTTCTAATAGATATAAATGAAGATGAATATCCTCGCACATACGAAATGATCATGAGTATTAGAGATTCATATTTAACAATTTCAAAAGAAGAAAATGAAGAAAATGTCTTAAGAAAGTACAATGGATAGATGATACTAAAAGTATCATACAACAGATTCCATGGGAGCCAAAAATAGTTTGTGACGTGAAATTATGACTGCCACCATTGATAGTGCTATTGGTGATGATGGTAAGGTAACTGTTAACTTTTCGGTACTCTCTCAGATTCAATTTTCTTAATACAATAGATACACTCTTAAAAAGAGCATAGGGAACAGCTTTTATTGCAGATCATGCCGGCATTGATTAAGTGATCTTGAGGTAAAGCTGTTGTGTTTCTAATGAATTAAGGTCTTAAGCATGCTAGCTGCTTGCGAATAATGTTGTGACGAGGAACAGTCACTGCATTATTTAGAAATAGCATATCACATCCTAGGCAAGAGAATCTTTTCTGAATAATGTTGAAATAAACAACGTTATTGGAGAAAAGCGATGAGTGCAGCCAAGTGTCAGTTAAATGAAGCTGAGTTAAAGCTGTTAAAAGATAAGCAAGATAGAGGCGTAACTGTTGTAGGCATAGATTTAGCAGCCAGAGTCATTCAGGTGTGCTATCTACAAAAGAATGGCACTCTCTATAATAAGCCTAAGAGCCGAGATGAATTCATCAAATTTCTTGAAGAGCCACCATTTACAGGCAAAATCTTAGCAGGAATAGAGGCCTGTGGAAGCTGTAACTTCTGGGCAAGAAAAATCAAAGCCTTTTTATCATTAGATACCAAGACTGATAAAGTAGATGCACTGGCAATATTAAGAGCCGTAATGTCAGTATCTATTAAAGAGATTGGTATAACTCTACTTTCCACGGTTAGAATTTAACTATAAACCGCATTCTACTGCGGTTGTGCTCTTTAACAACCGATTAAATACAATGTGATAGGCTTAAGTAAGCACTTTCTTCTGTGAACCTGAAAACTGTATTTGTTTTGGGCAGAAATCAAATATGGCTTTTACATAGTCAATCATGTCGTGATACCAGTTACAGAGAAGCATTTTTAGCATGTGCTTTACAGTTCTCAGTTTTCCTTTAACAATGCAACCTTTTGCATCTAGCTTATCAGGGAATTCTATCAATCTGTCGAACAGTTCTTTTACTGCTTCTGCCAAAGGAATGATCCTCATTGTCTCCTGACAGTTTCTGGCAATTTCTCCCATGGTACGGACATCTCGATGCAGGCGTCTGTGAAATTCCAGTATTGTGGCTCTTAAAGCAGAAAGGCACATAAAGGCATTCTGATTGTCAAAATCAACAGAGCGTGTTTCTTTGCCAAGTCCAAAGAACTCCTTCTGATTGAAAAATCCTGTTTCAATCATCCAGCGACAGGCATACATCCTGACTATCTTTTCAGGACTGAGCTTTAAATCAGTAGATGAAAGTACCAGGATTTTATTAAGAACGCTGTAGCTTGGAGATAAACGATTTTCAAATCGATACCGTTTTCAAACTTCTCTTTACCAGTACAGGCTCTGACAATCTCACATCCGGCAATGGAGGAGTTATCTTTGATACGTTTATGTTTAAAAGACCTCCATAGCTCATCAAGTGGAGCGCAACAAACTGAACGGCCAAGTCTGTCCTTACGGTGATACTTTCTGCGATCCTTCTTTAACATGCCAATGATGTCGATGCTTCTCTGGTTTTTGAATCACTTTAGAAGTACCTCATAGGTAAACCAAGAGTCCATAAGTACATATGAAAAGTCAAATTCATGTCTCTGAGCATTTAAGCTCATCTGCTTTAAAAGTTCAGGTTTTGATATGTAAGCATCATTACGTATAACACCACCATGAAGACGATGGTCAAAACACTTGTTCTTCTGTTTAGGACAGGCTTTAGATTTGGCTTTGCTTTCATCTGAGGCTACAAGCTTTGAGTCAATGGTAAAGCAGCTGCGACCATCGGTCCATCCTAACTGCAGACATGTAAATCCTTTTACTGTAGAGCCGAGGTTATGATCATATGTTCTTGTTACATTCTCCATCCTTTTAGCTCCAGAATGTTCAAGTACAGAATCATCGATGATAAGACAGTGTTCTTTATGATTGGTTAAAGATGCAATTTGCTTATGTGCTTCCCATGCTGTCAACATAATCATCCTGTTCCAGTTTGCCTTTGGAGAACTCATAAATTCATACATGGCACTCTTTTTAGCTGGAAGGAGAGTAGAAGCAAAGAATGAACAGGACTGAGAGAATTGTTTCCCAGAAGACAGGAGTTGATAACTCCAAACAACATTTCTCCGGCACTAATGGTCTGAGACTTGTATTTGGAAGAAATAGAGCCTGACTTAGGAAGTCTGCATCTGTATGCGTTCCAGTTAAGGTTTAAAGCCTCCTTAGCAAATTTTCCTAGGTTAAACTATAATAATTCTCAACCTTTAGCTGATACAACATCCATGGCGTTTTCCTGTTTATGATTCGCTTTTGTTAACACCTTGAATTATAAAAGAAAAACGCTACTAAATTAAACTAATCTATTGATTTTGCTACATTTTTCTCAAATTTTTCTCTCATTGTATTTAATCGGTTGTTAAAGAGCACAACCGCAGTAGAATGCGGTCTATCATTAAATTTTAACCGTGGAAAGTAGAGATATTTCACAGTTACCTATAATAGACCTAGACACAGTAATGACAATGCTCATATGGAAGCTAGCTTCAGACTGCTTAAACACGGTCATGAAGTAGCTATTCCTCAAAGCTTTGATACCTTATCTCAAGCAAGAGTCTGGGTTGATAAATACTATGACTGGTATAACAACATTCACCGTCACAGTAGCATCTGCTATATCACTCCATCTCAATGCTTTGATGGTAAAGGTGACGAAATAATGAGCAGAAGAAACATGATCATTGAGAAGTTCTTTGAGAGGCATCAAAAGCAGAAAGCTTTAGTTGAATCTACAGGCAAATTCAAACGTTGGAGAATGCCTAAGGATGCTGTAGTAATGCCGTTTTACAGTAAGCGTTCTAAGATTAAAAACAAGATCAGAGCTTCTAAAATGGACAGCAGTGAATTCGCAATGGTTGGTAAGGAAAAGATGCGAATGGCTGGGTAAAGAAAAAGTTTTCCTTTTCTCCACCTGAGCACCCTCTTTTTCTTTTAAAAAGAAAATGTGAGGGTATTCACAAATATGAAGGTGATGTCACAAACTAACTGTACAATAACCGAGTAGAGTCTTTTCAATATTCAAACAGCATCCATTGGTTGCAATTCAGTATCTAGATGAATATTTCAATACACCTCCTGTAGAAGAATAATCTAAAAATCTACTCCTCAATCAAGCAATCAGATTAACCTCTGAAAATACTGCATACCCTTAATTAACGCAATTCGATTAAAAATCTCGCTACAGAGATAAAACAAGTTGTTAAAGAACATTTCATCAGGCTAACCGATGAAAGTTAAAACTGATTTCATCTGCTCACTTACATTATGTAAGTTTGATCGAATTCATTTGTTTGTCGTAATTTATATGAGATTGCTCTACTCTATTTGGTTGACGTAGAAAAATAATATTGCTTTTTATCTTTCATTGTCTGCACTTGAAATTTAGGATTTTCTAAGGCTTTTGATATGTATTCCTTTTTATAAGGAACGTGAATTGTAGCGACATTGCACATGCTATTCTTAAAGACAGGTAACTTATCCCACAGCTTTTTTACACTCTGTTTTATTCCATCATAATCTGCAATATCTGTTATTTTTTCGAAATCAGGATAAATTACAATTACAGGGAGTCCTTTAGAGTTGATTCCATAATCAATCTCTTCGCATAAAGCTTTACTTTCTTTAGTAATAGAACTCAAAAAAAGCATTATATTTTTAGAACAATCCAGACGCTCGTGCAACCGTTTTTTTAAAGTACCCCATGAGCTGTCGTCTCTAACGTTGTATGTTTTTTCATGAGCATTTACAAATGGAAAAGATGGATCTTTTGCTTTCCATGCTCGTAACTGGTTATAGAACACAAAGTCATGCATTGCGTTCGCGCCTAAATTTGTCTCGCTAAAAGGCTCTTCTACATAAAAAGCGGAATAATTTGAAGTTCTATATGTCATGTTAAATCCTTGAAATTAAGTCAAACATCCATTTAAAATCATATAATAAATACTTAGATTTTGTCTCTTTAAGAACTATTTTTACGGTTGAATTAAGACGGACTCCACTGCTATTAAATGTACATAATATACATCTCAAAAGAGAACCATTACTTTTAGGACCATCTTCAAAACGTGAAATTCCAGATCCTAAAAGAGGTAAAACAATATCGTTACTAGCATATACTCTATCAATCTCTTTCCACATATTTATAAGCATTTGCTCATATTCTGCCATTGTGGTACGTGATTTGTAGTCTTTATCTAATTTTGTCATAGCAAGAAGTAAATATGTTTGATTGTCAACCTTACTATGGTATTTTATTATTGTCCCCAAAGGAAATTCATACAATCCTTCAGATGATTTCTTTAACTTCATGTTGCGAGCTGTAGCTTCAATCTGTCTTTTAAGATCATTGTAATTTGAATGTTCTAATAAGAATCTTCCATGAAGAGATTTCTTGGAAATTACAATATCGTCTGCTTTAACATTAAAATGATTATCACAACCAATTACTTTAAAACCTTTAGATTCAAAAATGTCCCCATGCTGAACCAAAACATTCGTCATAGCTATTTTCAATGAAATACTGTCTTTATATACTGTCCTTAGAAAGGCAAAACTGACTAAAAAAAACAATATGTAGAAGAAAAAAAGATAGCATAAATTTAAAACAAAACTTGAATTATTGATATCTTTAAGAGAAATCCCTAACATTGAAAATATTGTTGATAAGAATCCTACAATTCCAAATGACCAAAGAGAGCTGACAAGATAAATCTTTGGTAAACTTTGAATAGAATTATAAATTTTTAAAATAACGTTCATAATAATACTAATAAAACTTACCTGAGATCTTTAGCAAAACGCCGAAGATCTTATTATAAATTAATGTTTTATTTTAAAACTGATATTGAGCAGTAAATCTCATGAATAAACTTGTCATGATCTTATCTGCTCATGTTTTAATCAGTAGACGCTATATAAGGTCGATATGTGTCACTTATGTAGTATCTGCACCATTCTTCTCCCATAGATAACAGGATTTGCTGCATATCTAAAGGAACTCCTGTTAATCTTACAAACTCTGTACCAGGTGAATATGTCAGACTGATATTAGAGTTTGCAAGGTACTGATAAACTCTCATCAATGATGGTCTTGAAAGCTCGTTCTTATGGTCAGGTGTAGGAACCGTAAGTCTTTGCTCTTCCATCTTCTTTCTCATCAGGTATTCTGTTGCAGAATAGATTAAAAGAGCTAAAGTCATTACCCACATCAGAGCATTTATTCTTGATGGGCTTTCAAGGTGCAAAGTGTTTACCAGTAATCTTGTATCTTTAAGGCATCTCCAGTTTCTTTCAACTACAGATTGCTTCTTATATATAGAAAGTAATTCTTTCATTGTCCATTTACGCTCTGTATCATTAGTACAGATGACGTAATAGGTTGAGTTTTCAACAGCAGCATTAACAGCTTCACTGTTAATTGAAGCTACAGCATGAACTTTAACAGCAATAGTGACAGGCTTTTCATCTTTCTTATGTTTGCCTCTACCTTTATGTCCTTTTAGGTAATGTCTGATATAGATACAAGCTTAAGCTTTGCTGTAATATCATCCATGCATTTACATGGCTTGGTTTCAAGTTTTGTTAAGGCTTTTTGAACTTCTGTTCTCCTATAGTACATTCTCCACACCACATAGCTTTGACACCATCAGGCTCATTACTGTCTACAGGTACTAGCTTATCAGGATCCTGAGCTAACAGCTTAAAGCACTCGGTTGCCTGTCCGTAAGAGTCTGGTATTCTGGTTACTGAATACAGATGATTTGATGCTAATTCTTTAGCATTATCACTCGTACATAAAGCACTGTCTGCTACCAGATATCTTAAGTCTTTAAACTGCTCTTTAATTAGGGGCCAGTAAGTAATAATGACATCTTTAAAACTTGTCTTATCACTGGTGTGTCCACTAACACTTTTTTCAAATAACGGTATGTGACTAAACTCATCACATATCATCAGCTCATTTATCTGATTTAATTCAGGATGACTGTCTCTGCTGTATCCATGGTCAAGGACAATATCACAGCCTTCTTCAACTCTGGTCTGTCCTTCATAATGAAAACTGGTTGAATCTATATGCACTGTATCAGGATTAAGCTCCAGTTTAGTAGCTACTGCTTGAGAACATCTTAGAAACAATCGTTCAGGTCCAAAGTCTGCTATGGCATCTAATAGTTTTGAAAGAACATCCCTGTTTAAGTCTTCTACATTAAGCTCTTCATTACCAGTTAAAGCTCTTACAGGTTTACCACGATAAAACTCTGAGGTTCCGTACAATGGCTGGTATGGTACATTCAATACCTGACAACACAGAAGCTTCACTAACTCACTTTGAGTTACCTTTACATGTGAACATATCTTTCCAATACAGGATTCAATTACTGGTGCTAATTCAAAGTAATCAAAACCTGCTGCTGTAAGTCCTATATTTCCTAGCTCTGTTGAAAGTAAATCACCTGTGTTATCAAACTGTACTGCCATCATCGTGATCCTGTAATACATCTTTGATGGCTATTTTTTAACCTATGTTGACTGCATACTCAAGCTTATAGTACCAAGCGTGATCTTTGTATCACATAGTGATAATAAGAATATTGTAAAGTGTTCCTAAATTCACAAGATCAACATTATCAGATTGATTTATTTAAAATAATTGATACATTAATTGCACCTTTTAAAAAGTGATCGAAAATCAAACACTTAAATAAATCAGAATATATTCCTAATTTTTACTGCTCAATGTCAGTTAGTGTATAAGGTCTTTAGTTTTTTTTCTCAAGTGAGAAAGTCAAGTTACTACAAGTTAAAATGACTAACTTGTTGTAATATAAAGGTTTTAAGAGGTAACTGTAAAACTCGAGAACAAATTACAATTAGATTCTTCTCTTGCTGATTATTTAATTTTGAACACAGAATGTTCTGACAGTTTTAATAAATTCTATTGATAAGTTTTAGATATTTTGTGTAAATACGACAATAAATTTTTAACAGTAATGTCTTAGACTCTTTCTTGTCAAGTAATAAATTATACAATCTTCTTTCTAATATTACTATTCTATCTAATATACTGTCATTATGAAGAAACTTAATTCGATATTTAAAAAATATCTTTAAGAGTTCCTTGTCAAATTTTACAGAATTTGAATTTGATATTCCTCCTTCTCTGTATTTGACAGTAATTTTAGAAAAATAAGATATTTTTGCATTTGATGAAAAGACTTTTAATAAGAAAGGAACATCTTCAAAAATCTTGGATTTCTCATCATATTTTCCAACTAAATCAAAAATACTTTTTCTAAGAAATATAGTAGGAATATTACAAAAGAATCCTGTTCTTGCATAATAATGAACTCGTTTTGAAATTGGAAGCTTGCAGAATTTATTGAAGTTAATTGGGTTTTTATAAGGTAATAATGAAGAAGAGTTAAACCTTATCAGATCTGAAATTTGCATATCAGATGTACCGATATTTTTGATATTATCCTCTATACAAGTTGAGGTAAAAATATCATCACCTGCTAATATTTTTAGATATTCTCCTGAACAATAATTTATCAGTCTGTTACAATTTGCTGATGTACCAGTGTTTTGCGTAGAGGTTAAGACAAAACAGTTAACAAATCTAGAACTGTGCTCTGAAATCCATTCTTTACATATATTGACTGTATTATCGTGAGAAAAGTCATCTGAAATAATTAATTCAATATTTTTGTATGTTTGATTGTAGGCGCTATTTAGTGTTTCTAAAATTGTTTTTTCAGAGTTATAGGTTATTATTCCGATTGAAACAAGTGTATTTTTCATTATTTATTAACTGAGTCCTATATACGAAGATTAATTTAAGATATGTCCTAAGAGAATATAAATGTACTATTGAGAAAAAATTTTTGATATTGCACTTAATGATAGATGAATAAAATTCTTTGCTCTAAAATACAAAAGAAGAAGGTTTACTCCTAATATATATGTCAACTTATCTTTTAAATTCGATTTCATAATTTGTTTAAAATCTAAGCACAACCAATGTTTCTTAATATTATTTAATACCTGCAAATTATCGTCTATTAAATATTTATTTTCAGCATATAGTTTTATAGAGTACTTAATATATTTTAGATAATTTAATGTAGCGTATTTATAAATCTCGTCTTCTTTTCCAAAAAATTTTTTTGTAAGTTCGACTAGCGCTTTTGCTGTAACAAGATAACCGAAAAATTTTAAAGAGAATTTTTTTGTTATTGATTGACTATTAGAACGATAAAAATACTTAGCATCACTAAATGCTACCTTTTTACAGCATAAAAATCGTTGTCTAGTTAAAAGTTCATCGGCATTAATAATCTCATCGGGAATTGAAAAAAGTTCATGTGACTTTCGAGCCAGTAGTAGTAGTAGTAGTCCTTGTCCGTTTATTTTCCAATCTCCAACAGTTAAACGAAAAGCCTCTTTGCCTGTAATGATTTGATTGATATCAAAAGTTGATACTGGGTTAAATCTACTTCCAGTATTTCCTTTCTCATCCAAATCACACATGGAACAAACAACAGCATCTGAATTTGTTTCCTTTTGTCTTTTAATCATCAGTTCAAGATATTTGGATTCCCACATATCATCTGAATCAATAGATGTGACGAATTCTCCTGTTGCTAAACTTTCCGCATAATTTCTTGGCTTTTGTGCAGAGCCAGAATTAACATGTAATTTATATACCTTAATTCTTTCATCAGTCTCACTTGCATTTTTAGCAATCGAAAAAGAAGTGTCTGTTGAACAATCATCGACAATAATAAGCTCCCAATCAGTAAAAGTCTGAGCAATAACACTATGTATTGATTGATTTAAGTATTTTTCTGCGTTATATACTGGCATTAACACACTTACATAAGGCATTTTGTTGTTTCCCTTAAAAGTTTGTAACTGTTATGAACGAGAGCATGTCAAGTAAAAATTTTAATAATTGCAAATTATATTTTTGTAACTATTCAGCCCCCTCACCCAAAATAATTTTAGCATTACCGGAAATAGCAGCAGTTAAAGCATCAAATGCGTTAATACCATGCTTGTTTCCGGTACTAATGAAAGACATTATTTTGAGGTAGTCCTGAGCTCCTTTAACACTTCTAAAACACCATGAGACTTTTGTCTTTGTTTTTACATTGCGAACATCACGTTCTGCCTGAATGTTATCAAAAGGCACGGCAAAGTTATGTGCAAAACGGCACACGTCATCCTTGAACTTTTGAGTTGTTCAATCAGAGCTCTGGTCTTACCTCTCCTTATTTTGCCTCTTTTCCGTTCTTTGGTACCTCAGGAGGAGGACATTCCTTATCGGCATGGCTCATAATATCGTCATATTCTTTGGAAAAGGCTTCTAAAAGTTCTTTTCCAAGGAATGTCAAACCTAGAGAAATGGCATCCTCTTTAGCTTTTTTCATTCTGATAAGGAGTTTCTGAAAACATTCTGCCCTGATATGATTTTCCTCATTCTTTCTTACAGCATTAAGTTCTCTTAACAGATGAGCACAGCATAAGGCATGTTCAATCTGTTCAAAGTTCTGATATGAAGGACATCCGTCATGAACTGCAATACCTGTAAAGTCTGGAAGTACACCGTTGTCTTCCATTCCAATAGAGCCACGTTTCTCATTAGCTGACTGATAGGTATATTAATCATTAGATGAGTTATGTCCCCAAAATAGTTTGCCTAAGGCTCTTAATCCTGTTCCATCAAAGTTGACTACATCAGAATCTTTTAGAAGTCCTCTGATTTCTCCATAACAGAAGCTATCTTATCCGAGCATCTCTTTGCCATGGAGCTTATGGTTCCAGTTGAAAGACTGATACCAAACAGTTCGTTTAACAGAACATGTATTCTGTTATAGGCTAGAGCTACATAGGCTGATAACAGTGCAACAAGTACTGTTACTGAATTTCCATACTGTACATAGCCTCTGACATCTGCAGGAAATTCTCCTGCAAGATTCTCATCCTTACAAGGACAGTCGCATGGACAGTTAGTAGCCACCTTGCTCTGATGCTCTACTACATGAGTTATGGTCTTAGCTTCAATCACATAACGTGACTCTGCACAGGTAAATACATCTCCTGATGCAACACAGGTCTTGAGATTTTGACAGCACTGACATTTTTTAGGAATATGACATTTAACCTCATCAGCTACATGCGGTACTGACAAATGTGCTCCCTTATGGCCTTTCTGTCCTCATGCCTTTGCTCCTGTTGATACTCTCAGACTTCTCTTTTTAGGACTCTTTTTGTAACCATCGCTTGATGGTGGTTTTGAGCTGTTGTTTGTGTTTTGATTGAGCTAACTTTTCAAGTCTCTGATTATATCTTGAAGTTCTTCAATGCTTTTCCCTAAAGAGCTGATTTGCTCACGCAGTTCTTTATTCTCTGACATAACCGATGAGCTCATTTCAAGTATCAGCTTTATCATAAAGGACTGAGTTTCAACAAGCAGAGAAAGATCCTTTGGAGCCTTTGCTTTAAGCTCTAAGGTGATGCTGTCCAACTTTTGCTTTAACTCGTTGAAATCCACAGTCATATCCTAATGTCATTACAACTGCTTTTATTATAGCAGTAGTGATTTTTAGTCATTTCTGAACTGAGATTTCAACTTCGTCATTACTCTCAAAAAGATCTGAGAGATCTGTACAGATCGCTACAGATTGATATAAGACAAAAATGACAAAACTAAAGGCACAAAAAAAAAGATCGATCTATGAGCCTTATAAGCGCTATATGCTGTGATTTCTCAGATAAAAAGAAAAAGCACTTAGTAGACAAAATGTGAGCATATTCACAATGAAATTTACAAAGAACACTCTGTCTGTAAAAGTCAGAGGTTGTTAAAATCAAGATATGAAATATAGATTCTGAACAGTTAATAACTTAATTCAAAAAGAATATTTGCCAATTTTTCTTATTCCTTCCATATCGCAATAATTCTTAAGATTTAAACCGTTAAAATCTTTATTTTCAGTACTTATACCAGCATTTAACAATAATTCAAACACGGATGGATCACCTGTGTTTTTAAAACAATCTTTTGCATACATCAGCAATGTCGTTCCGTTGTTATTGACAATATTGATGTCGGCTTTATTTTTAATTAACCATTCAGCCATAAACAGATTATTATTGTAAACAGCTATCGTTAAGGGACTCCAACCGTGACTTTCTTGAGAATTGATTATCTTTTCTGATACTAAAAAAGTTCTAGCATCTTTTCCTTGCTTTATGAGTTCGTTAGCTTGATCTAATGTATCTTTAAATAACAAAATATTGTAGTCTGCACTAGTAATAACCGTATATACATCAGTATCTTCTAAGATAGTTCCTGGCTTTTGAGTTGATACAAATTTTAATATTTTGCTATCTATATAATTGATGCCATTCCAGGAAATTAACTGATAAGGTCTGAATGAAAACGCTCTAATCTGATTTTTTATTTGAAAAGCTGTTCTGTTAACGTTTAGTGTTAATTTTGAGAAATCTATAAAATTTCTAGGATAATATGTAGATCCATTTTGTGATTGTTTAAAATAATCAAATTTTTTTCTTAGTAGCTTATCAAGATTTCTAATAGCTATGTCAGTGCCAGACTGAATAAGTTTTTTATATAAATCAAGAGAATTATCATTTTCTAAAATATCAACTTTCTGTTGATCTATTATTTCTCCAGTATCTATTCCAGCTCTAATTTTATGGAGAGTAACTCCAGTAAAAATATCACCCCACAAAATTGGTAATACAGATGTATGACATCCCTTGTATTTAGGTAACAGAGAGAAGTGTATGTTGTACAGCTCATTGCTTCTGAATTTTTCTGGCTTAATAATAGAGTCAAATTCACATGATAAAAACAATAAATCACTTAATGTGTAAACATCTTGCAACTGAAGAATTTCAACATCATTTTTCTTTGCAAAGAACTTTAAAGATTTTTGCCAATTATTAATGCCACAGTCGTTTTTATTTGCAATACATACTAATCTACAGTTAGGGTAGAACTTCATACAGTGTAATAAAAGATCAACAGCAATATTATTTTTACCTGCGATACAAATTGTTTTCATTTACATAACCTCTACCTAATCGTTAGTAGGAGATTATGTAAAAAATTATAAAGAAGACATAGTGTAAAATTCTTCTTTAGAAATTTGATACCAAATAAAGTTATTAACCTCTTTTGAGCTGTACCCCCCCCCAATAACTCTAGATTTTAGATTGGTATCAAATAAAATTTTTTTATATCCCAATTTGTCATAAAACTTTATGGCTCTAATATTTTTATAGTTGACGCACCAGTAAATATATTCCAATTTTAATATTTGAAAACCAAAAGAAATAATCTCTTTCATTGCAAAAGAAGCAACACCTTTTCCCATTGTTTTTTTTCTAATGATGATTGCAAATTCAGCAGATTTATTACATATATTTTTTAGACTAACAGAACCTAAATACTCATCATTATTATCCACAATTGCTTTATGAATATCGATATTAGATTGATTACTATTTTTTATAAACTCCAAGCAATCGTTTTTAGTTTTATTAATAAAATCAGATCTCATGTACTTTATTACTGAAGTATCATGCATCCACTCAAGCATGAAAGCAGCATCTTTATTTTCTAAGTTTCTTAATTTCATTAATTCTAACTCTGAGTGAAAATTTAAATTTCAAAATTATTAATTTTATCAACTATGAATGAAACTTCTTCCTCAGTCAATACAGGTGAAATTGGAAGACTAACTTCTTCAGCGTGAATTAGTTCAGAAACAGGATAATGTCTGTTGCTCCACTCTGAATAAGCTAATTGCATATGAGGAGGAGTTGGATAATGGATGTTTGTTTCAATTTCAAAATCAGAAAGATACTTAATTAATTCATTTCTATACTTACACCTAATGGCAAAAATGTGCCAAACGTGAGACAACTCATCATTTACTTTTGGAAGAGTTATTAATGAATTTTTGATATTTTCTCGATAATATTTAGAAATCTTACGCCTTATTTCATTATCTTCATCTAGATGAGGTAATTTAACATCAAGAACAGCTGCCTGAAATTCATCCATTCGTGAGTTTGTACCTTTATATATATGATGGTATTTATGGTCTGAACCATAATTAGCCAGGGCTTTTACCTTTTCATAAAGATCTTTATCATTTGTGGTTATACCACCTGCATCTCCAAGAGCTCCAAGATTTTTACCAGGATAAAATGAGAAGGCTGCTGCATCCCCTAAGGCACCTACTCTTTTACCGTTGTATAATGCACCATGAGCTTGAGCAGCATCTTCAATAATTTTTAAATTATGTTTTTTTGCAATTTCATAAATCTTATCCATCTTAACAGCCTGACCATACAGATGAACAACTATGATTGCCTTAGTTTTGCTTGTGATTTTAGATTCAACCTGATCAGGATCAATTAGAAATGTATTTATATCAGGCTCAACGAGAACAGGGGTACAGCCGTTTTCTGAAATAGATAAGATTGTTGCAATAAAAGTATTGGCAGGAACTATGATCTCATCACCACTACCAAAGCCATATCCTTTGATAATTAAATTTAAAGCGTCAAGGCCATTAGCAACACCTAAAGCATATTTAGTACCACAGAATTTTGCAAAATTTGAACAGAACATCGAGTTCTGCTCTCCCTGTAAATACCAGCCTTTATCAAGAACAGCATTGATTCTATGATCAACTTCAGTTCTGAATCTCTCGTTAATTTTTTTTAGGTCTAAAAACTTAATCATCAAATATTCCTGTTTTAATGATTTGCTAATTTTTTAAATTCTTTGTAATCATGAACATAATCATCAGGTTTGTAATGCTCAGAAGCAAGAACCATGACTACGCAGTCATCTGAGAAATTTGTAAACTCTCTCCATATATTACTTGAAATATATAGTCCTCTATTTGGTTTATCCAGATGAATGGTTTCTTTATTTTTGCCATCATCCAAAATAAAATCACACTCGCCTTTAACGCATATTATTACCTGTTGCAGGTTCTTGTGTGCATGACGTCCCCTTATGGCATCATGCACTGTATCCCAAATATAATAGACTCGCTTAATTTCAAATGGAAAATCAGCATTTTTTTCTAAGGCTACCAATTTTCCTTCGTGATCTCCGTGAACTGGAAAATCTATAATTTTATATTCCATACACAAAACTTCTATAAGTTAACGTTTGCAATTACATCTAAATCATAGCTCTTAAATGAATTTTACTCTAAAGAATATGTTTACCTTAGCGAATCCATTCTACAATTTTCTTTCCTTCCAAAATATCAGCAATTCTTTCACAAGCGTGGCCGTCTCCATAAGGATTGCACGCTTTAGCCATTTTTTCATAACTAACTTGATTTTCTATGAGTTCAGCAACATTATTAAATATAGATACCTCATCTGTTCCCACTAATCTCAATGTTCCTGCAATTACTCCTTCCGGTCTTTCAGTGGTATTTCTCATAACCAAAACTGGTTTCCCATATGAAGGTACTTCTTCTTGAATTCCACCTGAATCCGTGAGACATAGATAGCATCTTGCTTCGAAGTTATGACATGTTAAAACATCTAACGGTTCAATAATATGTATTCTATCGCATGTACCTAATTCTTCTTGAGCTAACTTTCTAACAATTGGGTTCATATGTATAGGATAAATAGCCTTACATTCGGAGAAATTTTCAAGTATTTTTCTAATAGCTCTGAACATGTGTCGCATAGGTTCACCTAAATTTTCCCTTCTGTGGGCAGTTATAAAAATTAATTTACTACTTCCGACCCAATCGAGTTCAGAATGTTTAAATTGATTATTTACAGTATGTCTCATTGCATCAATTACTGTATTTCCTGTTACATATATAGATTTTTTATTCTTTCCTTCTTTAAGAAGATTTTCTGCAGATAGTTTTGTAGGAGCAAAGTTATATTTGGAGATAATTTCAACAGCCTGCCTATTAAATTCTTCAGGAAATGGTGAATATATATTATATGTTCTCAGTCCAGCTTCTACATGTCCAACAGGAATATTAAGATAATAACAGGCCAAAGCAGTTGTAAATGTCGTAGTTGTATCGCCGTGAACTAATACTATGTCAGGATTGCATTTTATGAGTACGTTTTTAATTTTAAGCAGAATGCTAGAAGTTATGTCAAAAAGTGTCTGATTTTCTTTCATTATATTGAGATCAAAATCAGGCACAACATTGAATAAATTTAAGACCTGATCAAGCATTTGTCGGTGCTGTCCAGTAACACATACGATAGTTTCAAATGATTTTCTTGATTTTAACTCGTTAACTAGAGGACACATTTTTATGGCCTCAGGTCTTGTACCAAAGACAAGCATAATTTTTTTCATAATTCTTACGCCATGGAATATGTTATTTGAGTATATTATCTACTATTTTATTAATATCTATTGAAGAATAATACTGTTTTGCATTAAAAGATAATTGATTATAATTTTTGTCAATTAAATCCAAATAATTACAAATACTTGCCGTTGAATTGATATCGCAACAGTAGCCAAAATGATTCATTTCAACTGAATACTTTAATCCTGGAATATCATTGCACAGCACTGGTAAACCAAATTTTGTATATTCCCAAATTTTATTTGGAGCACAAAAAACAGGATTTATTGAACCAGAATCTGCTACATAAGTTAGTATACCGATGTCAGCTTTTTTTATTATTGATAAATGGTATGGCGGAGTGTAAAATCCTAAATATTTAACATTTTGATATTTATTGAGTAGTTCTTCTAAATATTCAGATTTTCTGCCAATTAAAAATAAAGTAAACCTGTCCTTCATTAAGTTAATTGCATCAATAAAAGGTTCAAGTTTTCTTTCTCTTAAAAAGATCCCTGAATACAGAATAATTCTTCTTCCTGCTGTTTTTTCTTTTTCAAAGATTTTTTCAATTGATGATTTTTTACTATCAGTAGTTTCTAATTCAAACTCATATGGTTTATTAGGCAATATAAATGGTAAATTCTGTAGCCCCAAACAAGCTTGAACTATAGAAGCTCGGCAGTAATCAGGTACGATAATTTTTTTACTTTTCTTTACTTTGTTTTTTAATTTTGAATTATCTTGAAATAGAAATTTGGGCAATTCGTACATTGTGAAGTAGTAAGGAATGTCAAGATTTTTTAAATATTCCAATGTAATTTCATGTTGAACCCATAATAAATCATCACTATTACAATTCGTTAATATAAATCGATTACTTCTTTTTAAATAAAATTTTCTTATTCTTCTGTACAATGCATTTTTTAATCTTGGCCAAAAGTTTAATATATTTAAATTGATTTTTGGTAAAACATTTATGAATCTTACTTTATCGTTAAATAATTTTTTATATACGTTATTATAATCATCTACTCCTAGATAAAGCACATCAAATTTATTGGACAAAACTTTTAACAAAGAGATAACAGGTGGAAGTTCATCTAAATGCATAAAAGAAATTATAATAATTTTCATTGTTATACCGAATTCAAAATTAACTAATTTTTGAGACTTCGTGTACATATGTGGGTAAAAACAGAAGTCTTTGAATAATATATTTTACTTTTTTTTAAGATTTTTTTCTTTATCATAAAAGATCTTTGAAAACCAAAATTAAAATGACCATTTCAAACCGTTATTTTATAAATAGGAAAAGAAATGGTCTCTTTGTGTACTTTATTAAAGGATTTACTTTCTGTCAAGCATTGCACGATTGAAACATACAATTCAGCCAATCATGACGATTGACTGTCTCATAGGCTCCTTTTAAAAATTCAGGCTTTACCACGACCTTTGAGCTGATGGCAACATTTCTTGTCATGAATATCAACGAGGCTGTAGCAGCACAGTATCTTAGATGCCACAGGAATACAGACATGCGCTGCATCTTAAAGTGAAAGAAAGTTCCTTGAACTAGGTTATTGTGCTGTAAAAGCAGAGCTTAACTCATTCTTTTGGAGAGCTACTCACAGTAGAATTGAAGTTTTCAAAGAGCTTGGCCATAAAATTAGGCGCCATGAGGAGCATATCCTCAATACGATAGAAAGCAAACTCAGCAATGCCAGAGTTGAATCTATCAACAACAAAATTAAACTGTTTATTCGTAAAGCCTATGGCTTTAGAAACATCCAGAATATGCTCGATATGATCATGCTTGGATGTTCGAATATTCTTATACCACTTCCTAACAGAGGTGATACTGGACAGAAACTAGCTTAGAATAAGGCTATAGCCGTGCTCTACTTTCAATTTTACCCATAGTTACGTGCTAACAGAAAAATATTTTAATGTTTTTATATTCACTAAGATAATTAACAACACAATGATTATATTAAATAAATAAGTAACTTGAGAAATATCGTTATACGTTTGGAGTGTTAGTAATAAAAGCATCATAATAATTCTAAAACAACAGAAATCTATATTACTTATTTTTTTTGAGAAATGATAATTTAAACCGAATGTTACAAAAAAAGAAAGACAAGTGGCTAAAGCAGCTCCAAGTGGACTTCTAGTTATACTTATTAAAATCCAGTTTAAAGATACGTTCAATAGGGCCGCTATTATAGATATATTCAAAGAAATTTTTGTTTTTTTATAAACAGCTAAAAGAGTTGATAGAAAATTTGATGATGTGCTTAAAACAACTGAAATTAATAGAATTGGCACATATTTCCAGGCTTCATAAAATTCTTTTGAAAAAAGTAGATTTGATAAAAATTTATTAGTCATTATTAAAAACGAACATAAAAAGCAAAGTAAAAAGCTGTAACCATTAAAAACTTTTATTATATAAGCCTTTCCTTCTTTTGTTTTGTATGTGTCGTACAATGTGTTTAACCATGCAGCTCCAAAAATTGCATCTATAGTTACGATTATTAAAGGAATTTTAAAAGCAACCGAATATATACCGTTAGCACTGCTGCCACACATCCATGTTATAAAATATCTGTCAGAAGATGACGTAACCCACCACAAGATCCCTGAAAAAATTGTTGGAAAGCTGAATTGAAGCATTTCCTTTCTAAGGATTTTTATGCCTTTAAGCTTGTTTACAGATAAAATCTTTTTTCTATATCCATATATAGAAATTCCAGAGACAAGGTAATTAAATGCATAACCTACAATAGATGATAGTAGAAAACCGTATAAACCAAGATTAAAAACTACTATAAATAGAACATTACAAAATGCAGTAAGAAAAGATGATCCAACTCCACAAACTGAAACAAGTTTCATTTTTTCCAGACTTCTCAGGTAGCTGATGTTTATATCTGATAATAATGAAAAAACTATTGTAAGAAAGAGATAAAAAAGATAGAGAAACTTAATTTGAAAAAGAAAATATACAGCACATAAAACAAGTATAAGAATTAGCAAATTCTTAACAAAAATTGAAGTTGCAATGCGATATGGTCTGTAATCATCTTTATTCTCAATATTAAATCTGAATATAGCACCAGGCATACCAAGTGATACAAAAGGAGAAATAAGGCAAGATGTAGTTAATATAACATCAGCAATACCATACTCCTCTGTTGAAAGATAGGATGTATACACAGGAAGCAATAGAAAACCTAATGATTTAGGCAAAAAATAAACCCAAAACATCAGAAATATGTTTAGTGCCAGTTTTTTATTATTTGAATTCATTAAATTATTTTTTTTACGTTCAGTCGATTAAAATATTGCAAATGTTTTTTTATAAAAAGATAAATTAACGATTGAGATTTAAATATTTGAGAAAAGATATAGGCTTAATAACAATTTTCTTTTTACCTTACTGATTGTTATGATTTTTCATCTGCTCAGAAATATCATCATCAACAATCTGTTCACCTGACTTGAATTTTAGCTGTTCTTTGCTTGATTTACTTAATCCATCATTAACAATACAAGAAATTTCACATGTTGAACATTTATCAAGATTTTCTTTTGTTATCTTTCCAGATTCAAAATCTCTGCAGACTTTTAGCTCATACATACTGTAAGGCTGCTTTGTAAAAAAAGACTTTAACTTGTGAACAAGAACCCAGAATGCAGGTTTCCAAATGTATTTATGCATAGCAGGACTTACACTGCCTATCATCCAGCAGTTACGCTTGCAGCTCCTTACTTTTTGTCTAACAATTTCAGCTTCAGCGCTGTTCCACAATTCATCCCATGTTTGTCTGTTAAGATTACCCATTACTTCTTTATCTTTAGTACCGTTACAAGGCATTACATTACTGTAAGGATCGATAAAAAAAGTGTCAAAACTCATATCGCATGGTAATAGTCTTTTCTGTCCATATATGTAGTTAATCAGACCATGGTTAAAATATGCCCTAAACCACTTTTTAGGGCTATTACTTTTTAACAGAAGATTAATCAGATTTTCAAAATTTTTTGCTACAAAAGGTCTGTTATGAATAATATTTTTTGATTCAACAAAATAAAAACTGTTATGAAGTGATGCTGTGGCAAATTCCATTCCAAGTTCATTACTGATATTATATAAGGGCACCAGATCATCCGCATTAAGATCCTGAACAGTCATACCAAAACCTATATCTTTTAATCCCATCTGTTTTAATTTTTTTAAGGTTTCGTATCCTTTTTTAAAACCATCCGGAAGACCTCTTATCATATCATTTGTTTTCTCAAGACCTTCTATAGATATCCTGATCCCAATGTTTGGAAATTCACTGCAGAGATCAATAATTCTATCTGTAAAAAAGCCGTTTGTTGAAATTACAATACGATCTGATTTTTTATATAGTTCTCTTACTATATCTTTAAGGTCTTTTCTGATAAATGGTTCACCACCTGTGATATTGGTAAAATACATCTCAGGAAGTCTTTTTATGGTCTCTATACCAATTTCCTCATCAGCTCTAGATGGGGCTTTGTATCTGTTACACATTGAACAGCGCGCATTACATCTGTAAGTAACAATTACGGTACCGTTCAATTTTTTAGCTGCTTTCATAAAAGGACCTTTATATTCGATTACCGGTTTTGCAAGAATTTCTTTAGAGGAACTTTAATTATTTTTTATCCATACAAAAATGTGCATGCTAATAAAAACTCTTTGTATCTTTTAGACTATCATATCACCTTTATATATTTTTATTAACTTTTGGTAATATGAGTCTATTGACTCAAATGTCAATTTTTTACAATTTTCAGATAACTCATTACATTTGGTTTTGTCGTTCCACAAGAGATTTATTTTATTCTTCAGATCTGCCTTATCTCCACTTCTAAAAAGTAAACCAGAGAAACCATCTTTAATCAGTTCTGGAATTCCACCAATATCAGCACCTAAAACTGGAGTTTCATACATCTGAGATTCAATAACAGAAAAAGGACAATTTTCATACCATTCTGACGGACAGATTGAAAATCGTGCTTCACTGATTAGAGATTTTAAATTATCACCTGACTGAAAACCTCTGTTATCAATGTTATGTACAGAATTCACCTTTTCTTCAAGAGGACCGCTTCCTGCAAAAATAAAATTAATATCAGGTAACTCTCTGCAAGCTTCAATAAGAGTATTGACACCTTTTTCTTCAGAAAATCTTCCAAAATACAGAACATAGTCTTTTTTTTCAGAATTTATATCTGGAACTTGATCTACAAAATTATGAATTGTTACGGTTTTTGATGCAAACAGAGGATCCCGATCCATGTTTTTCTTTAAAAAGTCTGAACAGCAGATGATCCTATCAATATGATTATATACATTCAATGATCTCCAAAGATAAGCTTCTAATGCACCTATACAACTTTTAAGCATTGACCCATGTATGCATTTACCTTTTACGCAGTGAAAATATGATTTGCTAAGGCATTTTTTGCAGTTTAGATGAGTTTTAGGATCATTCATCATGTGATTAGGACACAGAAGCTGATAATCATGTGCGGTATAAATAATCCTGCAGTTCCTACCAGTTTTTCTTTTCCATTTAATAATTTCAAGAATAATAGAAGGTGTTAGCTGATAATTAAAATTATTCAAATGACAGACATCAGGTTGAAAATCTTCAAGGACTTTTCTGATTTGACGTCTTGCTTCAGTGCTGTAAATTGTTTTTATCGCATAGAAAAATTTTGAAAATATTCCCCTATTTTTATGAAAATCCATATATTGAGTGTAGGCATTTACCCTGTTACCCACACATCTGTCTGTATGATCCATGCCAAAATACTGAACACTGTGTCCTTGTTTTTTAAGATAATTTCCTAATCTGAAAACATAAGATTCACTGCCACCATTTTTGAAGAGAAATTTGTTAATCATTAAGACTTTCATGTCATTTTTCCTGATATAGTTGTATTGTTCTTTCTACAACGTGATCCCAATTATATTTACTGCAGATAAACTCGGATGCTTCATTTTTAAATTTATTAACCTCTTCTTCATGTAATAATGTATATTCAAGTTTCTTTCTCAAGTCATTTGTATCCGATTTTCTGAAGATTAAGGCATGGTTTTCGACAACCTCAGTAGATTCAGGTATATCCGATATGATGCAGCAGTTACCATAACTCATTGCTTCTAATAAACTTAGAGGCATACCTTCAAGATCTGACGGTAAAACATAAACATAAGCGTTACTATAGAGTTCTTCTAAAAGCTCCCCCTGAATAAACCCCGTAAATATAATTCTTTTATCAGAATGTGCTTTATGTTTTATTTGATTGAAAAAGTTTTGAGAATCACTGTTTCCTCCTGCAATAACAAGAGTTTTATCAGTATTGATGTCCATAAATGCATCTATAAGATATTCAATTCCCTTCTCAGGTACAATCCTTCCTAAAAAAAGAAAATATGAATTCCTTTTAAGCCCGTATAATTGCTCAATAAGTTTTGGTTTTCTCAATACAGGCTTGTTGACGCCGTTTGGTATGAAAACAGTATTTCTTCCGTAAACAGTCTTAAAATAGTTTTGAATATTGTGGCTTAATACAATGATTTTATCTGCATGTTTAACAGCCTGTTTTTCACCCAGAAGAATACATTTTCTGGCAAATCTGCCCCACTTTCCATTTCTCTGATGATCTAATCCATGACAGGTCACAATAATTTTTTTTCTGAATAATTTCAGAAAAAAACAAAAAAGAGCTGAACCTTCAGCATGAATATGAACAATTCTGTAATTACCAAAACAAGCCATTAGAGTTGAGAAAAAAGCTGATGTAATTGCAGAGAGTCCTTTTTTGTCAATCGATGGGACTGTTCTGATATGAATGCCTTTGAAATTTTTTTCTATCTTTCCGTCAAATTCAGCTCCACTCACATGATGTCCTCTACGATTAAAACAGGTTACATCATACCCTTGTTTTACAAGTCTTACTGACAATTCTTCGACAACAACCTCAACACCACCTTCTCTTGAAGGAATTCTTTTGTGACCAAAAAAACAGATTTTACAGGGGAAGTTTTTCATATTTTTAATAAGACCTACTTATTAGTCTGAATTATCTTTAATTTAAAATTATGGAGAAATCTTTAAAATTGTGTTTTCTGATTAAAGTTCTATGTACTTTTTTATCTACTGTGACATACATAGCTTCAAGTCTTGCCTTTTCAATGTCTTTGACTACAATCTTACGCTGTCTGTAATATGCCCCTCTTCCTTTAAGGTCATACTGTAAGAAATTTGTGTTTCAGTATATACCATAAATTTTCTGTTAATAGCGATGCTCATTACCACAGTTTAGTCTTCCTCGTAGCTGTCCGTGAAGAGCTTTTGAAAATTTTTCATCGTGATAACTTGGGCTACATAAGTCGCCAATGCCTTGTCTTTCTTATCTATCTGGCGGTCTTTACTCTGACAGTCTTTCTCAAGTCTGCTTACCTTCTGTCTCAGCTTTTTTATCTCTGTTTTCTGCTACTTTAAATCAGCTTTGCTTACTGGCTCTTCTAAGGCTTGTCTGCATTCAGCTTTCCATCTCTCAAGATCGCTCTTGTAAATGCCATGCTTTCTGCAATACTCTCCTACCTGCTCGCCATTCATGGATGCTGTCTCAAGTACAACCGAGAACTTATCTTTAAGTCTCATTCCTGAATCCTACTTACCAAAGACTCCATTGATTTCATTAAAGCTGATACCTTGCTCTTTTCCTACTTAAATTTTGTACTATAGACAGGATAATAATTTGTCTAAATTGTCAGCATACTTATTTATTGACAGATTATGAGCTGTGTTTATTCCATTATTGCGAATTTTATCTAAAAATTCATCAGAGCTGCTGTTTGCAATAAAATCAAGCTTTTGAGCAATTGATTTTGAGTCACTCTGCTTGAGTATAAATCCATTATAGTTGTCCTGAATAATTTCAGGCAGTGCACCTTTTTCTGCAACTATACATATATTACCAGAGGCCATTGCTTCAACTACGGTTAATCCAAATCCTTCCTCGCAATCTGGAACATGAACAAAAACAGATGTGTTGGAAAGATAGCTGTAGACGTCTGACTGAAATCCATGAAATGAAAACATACTCTCACAATCTTTGCATTGATTTTCCAGAGTACTTCGGTATGGACCATCTCCTATGATATCCAGGTGGTAGAGTGGACCTAGCATTTTTACAGCATCAATAATTTTCTGTACTCCCTTGTCTTCTATAAGTCTGCCTACATAAATAATTTTATGTAAATCCTTTTTTCTGGAACTTAATAAGTTGTTAGGCAGAGTAACTCCATTGTACAAGACAGTGATTTTTCTATCAGGCACAGAAAATTGCTGAATGAGGCTTGATTTTACATTATTAGAAATTGCTACAACCAGATCTGCAGATTTCATTGATAATGAAAGGATCAATTTTCTTATAAAAAGGCCTTTTTTTTCTTGACTGCGACACATAAATGATGCATTGCAGTGAGCATACACGACTTTTTTTAAGTTATTTTTTTTGAACATCCATAAAAAAACATGGCTTAGAATTGCTTCATGTTCAGCAATCAGAACATCAATTTTATTATCTGAACAGAATTTTTTAATTTTTAAGTACCCTGATATTAGGTCTGTATGCTTAAGGTTAAGATATACGACTTTAATACCGTTCTCCCAAATTTCCTTGAGAACAGGTCCATCTCCCCATAAAACTAGAATATAGTGTTCATGAATCGATATTTTTGTGTATTCACGACACATACATTCTATTCCTCCAATATTTCCTCCAGTAAAAAGATGTGCGATTTTCATGTTAGTTGCCTTTACCTGATAAAATTGAGCATTCAGTTATAATAATTATGATTGACATAATTATTGGTTATCTTACTTAACCTTTAAGAATGAATTAACCGTGTTATCAATTTGTTGCATGACTAAATTAACATGGAAGAGCTTAATTATCTTGTCTAAAACCTTATCAGCCAAAATACATAACACTAAGACGCATAAAGTTAGTATTCCTGTTAAAATTATAAAAGCAGCAACAGATATATCAGTTGCAATATGATATAAACAGTTTATTTTCCATATAGAAAATAATAGCATAGGGTGAGATGAAATAAGATATCCTGCCAATACATTTTTAGAAAGATAATTGATTGATCTGTACTTTAGGTTGAGTTTGGAAATTTTTACAAAAAAACAAAATAAACTGATACTTTGAACTAGAACTGTAATCGAATTGTTGGCATAGAATTTTGCTCTCGAAACAACTCCTCCTGCGATGTTAAATCTGACTATTAAATAACCTGATAAAAATATTAGCAAACTTACTGTTAAATACAGTCCAATGTAACCTGTCTTGGGAATTGCACAAATTAGTGAACTGTTTTTTCGTATCCAGAAACCAATTATGTAGTACATCATTCCACTCATAAATCCATACCCCTGAGTCTGATCAAGAGTGAATTTAACTTTCATAAATGTCTCATGACACGAAAAGAATATGACCAAAACAATAACTAAAAAAGTAAGTTTACCGTTACTTAACTTTTCAATACCCGACAGAATAAAAGGCATTGTTAATGCGAGTGCAATGTAGGTCTGAATAAACCAGTATTTTTTGGTAAATACTGGAAAACAATATGATAAAAGTTCTTTACAGCTGAAATTAAAAAATAATAATGAAACTATAAGATACAAAAAAACTGAATAAAATACTGTTTTGAACCAGATTATAAGAACTCTATTCAGATTCAGAGAAGAGCTTTTAAAGAAATATCCTGAAATTAAAAAAAAACAGTTTACTGCACAAGCGGTTAATGCCATTACTCCCATTCCACTTAAGTCAAGAGTACTCATTATATTCTGATCATTCACTGCTGTAGATAGCATACAATGTCCCAAAATAATGAAGAACATAGCAAGTAGACGTAAAAATTCAAATGAGCTGTCACGCATAGAGGAACATACCTCAAGTGTTTTGTTACTTAAAATATTTTTTGGGAAGAGATTATATTCTTACCAACCAAAAACAAATTTATTATTTGCGAATAAAAATTTACAAATTAAATTCATTTTTTGATAACTCAAGAGCAGATTCGATTGTTTTATCCATATCGTAATACCTGTATTCTCCTAAACGACCTCCAAATATAATATTTTTTTCTTTGTTTGAAAGTTGTTTATACTGATCATATAAATCTAGATTTTTTTGATCGTTTACAGGATAATACGGCTCATCCCCTTTTACCCATTCGGATGGGTATTCCTTACTTATTACTGTATTAGCAACTTCTTTACCAGATTCATCTTTACCAAACTGAAACCACTTGTGCTCAATTATTCTTGTAAATGGGGTTTCGCTATCAGTATAATTCACAACTGCATTACCCTGATAATTACTAATACCAAGAATTTCTGTTTTAAATTTAACGGTTCGGTATTCAAGAGTCCCCAAGCTATAATCGAAGAACGAATCTATAGGACCTGTAAAAATAATTTTTTTTGCCAATTTTGCATATTCAGCTTTATTCTTCAAATAATCAGTTTCAAGCAAGATATCTGTGCCTTTAAGCAGAGATTTAATGATTTTTGTATAACCGCCTACAGGTATCCCTTGATAAAGTGCATCAAAATAGTTGTTATCGTATGTAAAACGAACAGGGAGTCTCTTGATAATGAAACTAGGAAGCTCTTTACAGTCTCTGCCCCACTGCTTTTCTGTATAACATTTTATCAGTTTTATATATATATCACTACCAACAAGTGAGATTGCCTGTTCTTCAAGGTTTTTTGGAGTACCATTAACAGTCAGACGCTGTTTTGAAATTATGTCAAAGGCTTCTTTAGGAGTTTTTACTCCCCACATTTGGTTAAATGTCAACATATTGAAAGGAAGTGAAAAAATCTGCCCTTTGTAATTTGCCAGAGGTGAATTAGTAAAACGGTTAAAAACAGCAAACTGGTTAACATAATCCCATACAAATTTATTGTTTGTATGAAAAATATGAGCTCCATATCTGTGAACATTTATTCCGTTTACATCTTCTGTATAAATGTTTCCTCCAATATGGCTCCTTTTTTCAATGACTAAGACTGATTTACCATGTTTGATTGCTTCATGAGAAAAAACAGCACCAAACAGACCCGACCCAACAACACAGTAATCGTACATATAACACTCATAAAAAAAGACTATTACAACCAGACAACAGTCATCAACATCAAAAAAATAAAAAATGTAATCTAAATCGTAAACTCGATTATTTATCAATAAGCAGCTGTTATCATTATTAGCAATTTTTATGATAAGAAAGAGATTTTGATTTAAAAATTACAAACTTGCTTGCCAGATAATTTAGAACTATGACCAGCAGATCTGTTAAAAACTTTATCACAACACCATTAAGATTTAATTTTTCCACAAAAAGCCACATGCAGAAAAAATCTATCCCTCCTGTAGAAATTCTGCATATAAAAAAGAGTACAATTTCTCTTAATACAAGAACAAGTCTCCTGATATTACTCTTAAAAACCCATTTTCGATTAGTAACATAAGCAAAAAGAACTGCAAGAGTCCATGCAATAACGGTCGACTGCATTACAGAGAATTTCAGAATATCTGCAAACAACCAATATGAAACTACATTGACAGCTGTAGTGCATACACCGAAAAAAGCGTATGGAAAGATATCCTTATACTTATTCCACAAAGCTAAAAGTTCCATGTTCTTTTTTATATCATTCCTTTTCTGAATCTATAAAAATCACCTAATGCCTTTAGTCCTATTTTAACAATCTTTATGATGTTGATTGAGTTTTTACCTGCAGTTCTAGGTTTAAAGGAAATTGGTTTAAAGATGATCTCTTCTTTATAAAAGGCAAAGTATGTTGTCAGCATGATGTTAGGCAGGTTGTAGTCACTCTGCATTTTATCAATATATTTGATAACAGCTTTTGTGTTCATTAACCTAAAAGGTGCATTTGCATCAGGTACTTTAACATTAAAAAAAAGCTTTAACAGGAAACATACCACTTTTTCTACAAACGCTCTATCTTTTCCATCTCCTCGTTCTGTGCGGTTTCCAAATACCCCCCCCTTATAAACATTTCTCAGTGACCAAAAGGATTCAAATTCTTTTGGATTTGTTTGACCATCAGAGTCAGTCTGAAAAATATAATCAGCATGATTTGAAATGGCAAATTTATAAAGGGCTATCAGTTTTGGGCCATGAAAACAATTATGAGTATCAAGGAGCTCTAATTTTGGATAATCTGAATTTTTCATGGCAAGAAGAATATCATGAGTTTTATCAGTACTGCCAGAGTCAGCAACAACCAGTCGTGAATCTTCTGACTTTTCAGAAAGAACGGCATACCATTCTCTAACAGTCTTTTCAATATTAGCTTCTTCGTTAAAAGCTGGCATTACTATGTATAATATGTCCATAACTATCTTTTAGGCTTAAGGATCCAGCCTGCTCTCCCTTTTTTTAAGTCAAAATTGAAAAATATAGATAACTCTTTTGCCATCTGCTGATTATTGATGTTACTAAAACCGACGTAAATAATATCAGGAATTTTTTCTTTATGAATTTTGTAGTAGTTGTATAAAATATCTCTACTTTTTGAAATAGAGTAGTTTAACGGCGAATAACTGGCACACCTCAGAGGTAATTCCATCCATAACACTTTGTCATCAATAATTAATGCATTTGCTGACTCAGGATCATTTTTAATATTATTTGCATCGTCAAGGATCTCATTATATTTTTTTAATCTGTTTTCAGTAACTAAAAGACCTTTTGCAACCCCTTTATCTATCTGTTTTGTAAATTGATTTAATCCTACCCCTTCCCAAAACACAATAATCATTCTGTAATAAAAAGTAGAAACAATAAATATAACGTAAAAGATAGTAATTATGTACTTAAAATATTTAAAGTCATTTTTTATAGAATCATAAGAAAACAGAATTATTAACAAACTGCCTATTGATGCAACACAAGAAAAACCTGATATGCCAGAAATTCCAGTATTTGAGGCTATGTATTCAAAGTATGTCAGTATCATTCCTGGAATATAATAAATAAAAAACATCCTCTGTATTCTTTCATCAAAGTAGTTATAAAAAACAACTGTTAGTGCTACAACGTTCGGTATAAAAATAAGATTGTTAAGATGTACATCTGGGGCAAAAAACTTAATGTAAAAAATAATTAAAACAATACCGAAACCGATTGAAGTTAATGTAAATAGGCTGGAGATTTTTTTTACATCCGATGTTTTTCTTCGAATAAAATAATATGTTATGAATAGTAAAAAGTAAACTGTATATATTAAAATGCTTGTGAGCTTTACGTAAATCTGTGTAGACTCATTGTCAAACATGACCATGCCACCATGACCCAGCAGAATTGCTGAAAAATATCCAATCGTATACTTGTATAATGTATTTACAGGATGATCAGGATCTCCCATAAGTATATGAGGTAATGTATTTATTAGTTGAGATAATGAAATATGACTGAATACAAAAATTATAAAAAAAGTAAGGGAAACGAAAATTCCAACCGTTACCCCAAGTAAAGCTTTATAGGAATAAAATAATTTCACTTCATGGGGTAATGCTAGATTTTTGTTTGATACTACTATAACACCTAAGCAATACAGTAAGAATAATCCTGCTAGATATGGTATTCCTAAACATGCTACTGAAAGACAAACTCCACCAATAATATATCTAATAAATCTATATTTTGATTTTGGAGCACAAAATAAGCCGATTATCCAGAGAAGGATACCAAATATGGCTATGGAGTTGTAAGAAATTACCATTAAACCATAACAGCAATAAATTAAAAAAATCAAAGATACAACATATGCCTTAAACTCTCCAAAACGTCGAAGATTAAAAAAAAGCAGAAATGTAATTATGATTTTTATAACAGTATAAGTATACCTAAAATATAGATATACTCCAGAGTAATCATGGTGAAATAAAGAGTAAATCTTAAGAAAAGGCATGATAACCAAAGCAGACAGTTGAGTATTATTCCACTCATCAAATAAAACTCTGTCTCCTTGTAAGAATCGTTTAGCGATAGTTGGGTAGAATGCCTCATCTAATGTCGCATAGCCATATTTACATTTATAAAAAAGCGAAAATATAACGATCAAAGTTACTGATAAATAAAAGCTACGCAGAATACTTTGTTTACTAAAATACATAAAATACAACACCTAACCATACCAATTACAAAAATTCAATCCAAGTTATGTTTAATTGATTCAAAACCAATAACATAATAAATTAAGTTCATGGCTATGTTTTTATTTACTTCGTTCTGTCCAATCGTATACTTTTCTGTGCTGTTTCATAAAAGTAAAATTCCACTTATATCGACAATATAGGTTATGACATATAAGAGAAGCAAATTATAGTTAATAAAAAGCCTAAAGTAAGGCTTACATATTTTCCATAAGTATTGTAAAAAATTTGAGTCAGTACAGAAAGGTGTGGGATTAGCAAAATATCCTATATCTATCGGAAAAGTAGCGATGATCCTTTATAAGATGGAAGAGTTATGGTCTGCCAGAACATTTATTTCTTAAACTGTTTTATTCCTCATGGCAATGGTGGAGATCTTTGGAAGATGGACTGAGTCCAAGATCCCGCAAATTTAAGAACAGAACCATTATTTATCCAGAACTCATGTAATGTTTAAGTTGTAAAAAAATTACATACTGAGCCCTTATAATTTTCTTGACTTCTACCAAATCACTCACTTTTCTGTAATACACCATAATCTTTCAAAAAAAAAATTAATTTGTAAAGCTTATCGTGAACTCTTTATTTCATCAAAAGTTTTCTCAATCATATTAAAAATAAAAGTAGATGCGTATTTTGAGCCTTCAATATTTAAATGATGATTGTCGAAAAACAAAATATTGTCACCAATTTTGGCAGTACATTCTTTATAATTGCAAAACACCTCAGATAAATCAAATAATTTAACATTGCTGTAATTTTTTGCAACATTTTTTATAGCATTGTTAATTAACTCTCTGTTTTTAAAAATAGGAGAAGTCTTCGGCGAGAATTTGCAGTTATTATTCTGCATTTTAAATGATATGCGTCTTTCATAACAAGATGAAACTTCAAAAGGCAACCTGTATAAATCCAAGATTATAATTACTTTTTTATCTTTTAAAAGATCAAGAGATTTTTTTACAGCAATTTCATAAATTGAGGCAGGATCTTTTATTTCTGGATGATTAACAAGCTTGTAAAAATCAACTGACTCTGTAACCACATCCGCCAGTAGCACAACTTTAATATTGTCTTGTTTCTGAACGTATGAGTAAGCTTCTGAAGTCCTTATGTAATAGGAACTAAAAGAACCAGGGGTATACAAATCATAAAAGCAACTTTGAGATACTTCACTTAGCAGTGCAATCGAATGATTTTTCCTCTTTGCTAAATCCTGTAAACCATAAAAAAGATGTCCTGCATGTGAACTTCCAATTAAAGCAATATCATTCATTCCTGCTTTACTTTGAAAACCACAGGTGTTGTTAGGCCAACCAGACAATGTCTCTTTACAGTTGTCTACATATTGGTCATATATATTCCAACTGTCACGCATTTTATATTTCACTGTTTTATAAATTAACTCACTTTCTTTAGAATTAAGGGTATATTTTAGACCGTCTGTAAAAAAAACAGTAAGACCTATTCCTCCAGTCACGAATAATGTAAAAAAAAGAACTGTAGCCTTAACTTTAGGATATTTTCCATATCTTAATGGAGGTTCAATATAAAAGTAAGTTAAGACGGACAGAAAAACCGCTGTTAACACTGCACAGATTTTTATCCATGCTTCAGGCTGTTGACCTGCACAGATATATGCCATTGAAAGCAGTGGCCAGTGCCACAGATAAAGAGGATAGCTTATTAGTCCCAGAAATATCATTACAGGATGAGACAGAACCTTTCTGTTAATAAAGGCTTTTTTGCCTGGACCAATAATTAATATTGCTCCTGATACTGGAATAAGAGCAAGCGATCCTGGAAAGTTCTGACCATTCTTAATTGAAGTAATTCCTAGAATAATTAAGAAAAAACCGGTAAAAGATATAAGATTTTCAAACAGGGTACTCAGGGTACGGATTTTTATACTTTTTCTGAAGATTTCAGCATAAATAAAGTTTTTAATTTTTGGTAAAATGCTATTCCAAAAGTCTTTATTGTAGTCTACAAGATAGGCTAAGATTGCACCAGAACTTAGCTCCCAGAATCTGCACCATGGTAAATAGAATGAAGCAGACTGGTGATTGTTATATATGCCGTTGAGGTTAAGACAGAATGAAATTACAGTAAAGACAGTGAGACTTAGAACAAAGTTTAAATTCAGTCTGTATATAACATACAGAAAAACAGGAAAAATGAGGTAAAACTGTTCCTCAACACCAAGTGACCATAGATGAAGCAGTGGCTTTGCATTGGAAGCAACATTAAAATACTCCCCGCTCTCTCTGTACAGCATAATGTTATTTATGTAAACAGAACCGCCAACTACATGTTTGCCAAGAAGCTTATATTCGTCAGGCAAGAGAACAAACCATCCTAAGATTAGTGTTGTTAAAATTACCGCAATCAGTGCTGGAAAAATACGTCTTACACGTCTTATATAGAAATCAATGATATTCACTCTACCAGGTGAATCTGGATTAAAGAGATTTCGGTAAAGAATTGAGGAGATAAGATATCCTGAAATTACAAAAAAAATATCAACACCAATGAAACCGCCATTTAGTAATTCGGGAAAGGCATGGAATAGAACCACACTGATGCAGGCAATCGCTCTAAGACCGTCAATGTCAGCTCTATAGGAGTTGGTTTTACCCCCCCCTAATTTAATATCATTTATACTATACATTATTATAATTTCCATTAAATGAAAAGATATGCTTTTTGAAGAATTACAAACCTTGATTATCGTACCATAGTTCTGACATTGAGCAGTAAATTTTAGGATTATTCTTCCCCAATCTTTACTGCCATAAATTTTAAACATCAGTGCAGATAAAAGCTTTGTAAGTCAAACTTACATAATATCTGCACCATTCCTCCCCTTAGACAGCAAAATCTTTTGCATGTTTTTGGGCACTCCAGTTAATTTTACAAACTCACTACCAGGTATGTACGTCAGACAAATGCTAGAGTTACTAAGGTACTGGTAAACTCTCATCATACTAGGTCTCGTAAGTTCAGTCCTGAGGTCAGGAGATGGAATTGAAAGTTTGTTCTCAGCCATCTTTTTACGCATCAAATATTCTGTTGCAGAAAAGATAAGCAGAGCAAGTGTCATTAGCCAGATCAGTGCATTGATAGTAACATGTCGGAATAAAGCGTTATTGAACCCCAAAAGCAAATAAATAAATAAGATCTAGCCATAACATAAACACAGATTATTGGAGTTTTTATGTGACAGCAGAAATATCCTTTGGACTTTTATAAAGCATTTATATTACTTGAGACGTCTAACCTAACCGAAAAAGAAATTAAAGAAGAGCTCGATTTAAAATTCCCGTTTTTTAAGAGTCGCTCTGACTACAATACAATGTTTGAGTATTGGAAAGCTAAGTACTGCCCTTATTTATTGACAAAAGAGCAACAGGAACACTATGTGCAAATTTGTACAGAGCATATCAAATCAGGACTTAAATTAAGTGATTTTCAGAAACAAAATTCTTATTCTACAAAAGATTGTTACAAGGCACGTCTATTTTGTTTTTATCGACCTAAAAAATGGTTAACAGACTTTGAAAATGAACACAGCATAGTACGTACACCTCTAAAAGTTACTTTACATTCTATCATAGCTCAAACTTTCAAAACTCAACCAGAAGAGCATAGTAATGCTGTTAGGTGTGAGGTTGATGTTACTACTGTAGACAAACTTGTCACAGCAAAATCAAAACCAGGGCCATCATTAAAAGAGAATGCTAGTTATGAAAAGATTACTGTAAAAATTGGAGAGCTCGAGCTCTCATGGTATAGCAAAAATGCAGACAGCTCAGCTTTAAAGTTAATAAGTGCCATCACAGAGGAGCTTTTATAGATGATTAACCTAAAGCAACGCATAGATGCAAAATCCGAGAGGTGGATGCGGACAAAATCCTGGACACCTAAACGAGGTGATCTATGGCATATACAGTCCAACAAATTATTGCAGCATTAAAACTGTATGACAAAATTAAAAAGGTTGTTCCTACAGTCAGGCAGTTAGGTTATCCAGCTGCGCATACCCTGTATGAATGGATAAACCAAAGAAAGGCAACAAATGGTAAGTTTCCAAATCTTATGCCCAGTGGAGTCAAGAGTATAAATCTTAAGGTTAAGATGGATCATGATGGCTATTCAGCAGAGCGTAAGCTTCAGATCCTAAAAAGATGTTTTGAAGGAACAGAAAACATTCGTGATGTTGCAATTGAAGAAGGCATTTCTCGCAATATAATATATATATGGAGAAAAAAGTATCTTAAATACGGAGTATTTGGCTTGCAACAGAAGAAAAAGAAAATCAAAAGGACCGATTCGCTTGAAACTCAAGTAGCAGATGAGAAAAATGAGCTAAAGGGTCAATCTCCTAAAACCTCTAAAGCAAGTTCTGATGACATAGCTCTGCTTAAAAAGCAGGTAAAAGAGCTGCAGATGAAAGTTGACGTGATGACAGAGGTCTTTGAAATATTAAAAAAAGGGAAAGGCACTGATATAAAAGCTTTAAAAAACAAAGAGAAGTATCAAATTATCAGTGCCTTAAAAAACAAGTATTCGATTCTCTCTCTGCTTAAATCTCTATCGATGTCAAAAAGCAGCTACTATTATGTTGAACAGTCTCGGCTCAAAGATGATAAATATCAGTCTAGCAGAGCGTTGCTAAAAGAAACATTTATAAAAAACTATGAATGCTACGGCTATAGAAGACTCTATACTACATTAAAGAACGCAGGCCACAAGCTTTCAGAAAAAGTCATAAGAAGGCTTATGAAAAAAGAAGGAATAAAGATTGTCAAACGTAAAAAGAAACGCTTCTCTTCTTACCTTGGAGAACTTTCTCCTGCAGTACCTAATATAGTGAATCGGAATTTTTCTGCATCAGCCCCAAATGAAAAATGGCTGACTGATATATCAGAATTTGCATGCAGTAAGGGAAAACTCTATTTGTCAATTATAAGAGACTGCTTCAACGATGAAATTGTTTCTTATAAGATAGGAGATAAACCTACAGCAACTCTAGCAAATGATACTTTAACTGAAGCCATAAAAAAACTTAAAAGGACAGACAGCAGACCAATAATCCATTCAGACAGAGGCTGTCATTACAGATGGCCAGGATGGATATCATTAACTAATGACAACAAACTTATACGATCAATGTCTAAAAAAGGTTGCAGTCCTGATAATGCCGCCTGTGAGGGATTCTATGGAAGAATGAAGACAGAATGCTTTTATAATCATTCAATTGAAGAGCTTTCTTTAGATGAATTAAAAACATACCTGAGTAATTATATCCAATGGTACAATAACGACAGAATCAAAAATACATTAGGAGGATTGAGCCCGGTACAATACAGGCTCAGATTTGGTTAGTATTAGCAAAGGTGTCCAGGATTTTGTCCGCATCCCCGAGTGAACGATAAACTGTGTAAACACCATTAAGTCCACTCTGAATATTTATCTAAAGCCAATCTACCAACAAATATTAGATGCTGCTAAGAAAGAAGCTATCTTAGTACCTTGATGGTACTCCTTTTGACTGTCTTGAAACTCCAGGTAAAAGAGTAAGTAAAAATCCAACGGCTGATGCTGACGGTAAACTATACATCAGTAGCTCTAACTACATTCTGGGTATCACTACACCACATCATGCAGATACACAGTTGTCTGTATATGGTTATTTACCAAAGAGAAACTACGATTATGTTGCAGCAATCATTGATGACAGCTTTAAGTTTACAGACTTAGTATCTGATGCCCATCCTGCTTATAATGAGTTAGCTAAAAATCATAATGCCAAGTTTCAAAACTGTCTTACTCATTTTATATGTTACCTTTTAAGTGGTTTTGATGTAACAGTATACTTAAAACAATTAGAACCACTTCCTGAAAAAGCATGGATTGATATCATTCAAAAAGATATCTGTGAAGAAAGCGACAAGTACCTAATCTATGCTGCTTTCACTGCTATCAATCAAATATATGCCAATGAAATGGAAATAAACTATTCACTTACAGGCGACAAATTAGATGAGCAGATACTTAAGGTAAGAGAGAAATCTAAAGATGTACTTTCAAGATTAAGTATTGTTATGTCTGAAATGGAAAAGCGTCACTTGGTTTCGTCTAAGAATGGTAAAAGATTAGTTAAGAAGAAAGGTGATCCTTTTGCTGATGCAACAGCTTACTGGTACAACAATAAAGATAAGTTCGATGTCTTTATCTCTAATCC